>Ga0181420_1000419_pt1 | contig 17149 bp, 20 predicted proteins | sample 43SPOviralmetaG_FD_130145 | JGI IMG/M metagenome (GOLD analysis project Ga0181420, IMG submission 130145) | Marine viral communities from the oligotrophic San Pedro Time Series (SPOT) site, San Pedro Channel, CA, USA - 43 SPOT_SRF_2013-05-22 | ecosystem: Environmental > Aquatic > Marine > Strait... | reverse complement strand
TCTCTTGTCTAGCTACGATTTTATTTCGTAATTCTATGCTAAAAGTTGTTTCGTCATATGTCTTTCCGTCTATTGCTAAAGCCATTATATACTCCTTTGTTATAATATATAGGTATATTTATACGAAATAAATAAGAGATATAACATAAATCAGCATTGACTTATTTGTCAAATTATGTTATATTTGATATATAATAATTAATTAATTAAAGAGGAAATATGAAAAAATATATAATCACAGTTTTGATGTTATTATGGTCTCATACAGCAATCGCTGGTGGATCAGCAACAATAGTAAATGCTGGAAGTGATTCTGGTGTATTTCATCAAATCTTAACTATGGTTGGAGATAAACTAAACAATCATAAATTTATACAAGCAAACAATCCCATTATAGCAGAAACACACTTTGATAAAGGTAATGTTTTGACTATGTGGAGTACAGAATGGCCTGGTGACGAATCAATGCCATCGGTAACAATAGACGCAAATACAATCGTTGCTGTTACAGCATACGAAACTATACTTTGTAGTCGTACTTTCAACTCATTATCTGATATGAGTGGTAAGACTATTAAGATAGCAACCTGGGGTAAATCTCCTGCTGTCAGTAAGTTTATTGAAAATCTAGGTAAAGCAAATAACACTACATTTGAAATCGTACCTTACGGTGGAAGTGGAGATACAGTTAGAGGTTATCTAGGTAAAGACGCTGATACAATTTTTACAACTCAAACTAAACAATCTAAAGTAGAAGCAGACGGAAACTGTATTGCTTTTAGTGCTAACGGCGATTTAGATTTTGCTTTTGTTGATGTACTATTATCAGTTAATGCTGAAAATGGAACAGTTGAAAATTTCAGAAAAGTTGTTAAAGATTTAATAACTACTGAAGCGTGGCAAACTGCATTTGCAGGATCGGCTACTTATGTTTTAGATAATGGTAATAAAGATTCACTAGTTGATAAAGTGAACGCTGCTATTGTACTAAACACTAATTAATAATATTCAATACAATTTTGAAGTTGGTCATTAACGGTCTGATATGTTTTTAACATATCGGATTCGTTAGTGCCAGTTATTAAAAAAGAAATTCTAGGAACTCTATCTGAAGTTATATGAGTATATTCTAATATAGTTTCTCCACGTCTTAATCTATCATTATTAGTTTTCAACCAATATTTTTTTAAGTGAGATATATCTTTTACAGATTTTATTTTACCTGGTTTTAATTTAGCAATCTTCCATAGTATTTGTTTGTCAAAAGAATATGGTTCATTATTTAAAATTTTTGGAATTATTGTATTGTTATGTACATCATCCATTATTTGTAGACCTTGACCTATTCTCGGATTACAATCTATCATCTTAATATTATCTTCCCATTTATAAAAATCAGGTCCAGAAAAAAACATATTTCTTAATTGTAGATTATTAATTACTTTATTATATAAACGATCAGCATATAATTTAATATCATCTGGTACATCTTTCTCATCAAAACTCATCCATTGAGATAATTTAGTTTCATATCTATATTTGTCTATTTGATTATACCAAACCTCACCTTTTAGCCAAAATAAATCTTTTATAACTCCACTATCATTTATATAATAATATGGACCCCAAATTTTAGCTTTAGTTGGAAGTTGATCTTGTACTATATAACGATTAATACGATTATTAAATTGTGAATCTTTCCAACCCTTTTCATTATTAGTAAAAAAATCTAATATTTTATTATTTAAACAATACGATAAAAACTCTTTCTTATTTTTAAAAGAAGTATAATTTAGACCTCCAGGTTTACTACCTGAACCAATAACAGGTTTTACTATAAATGGTTTGTCCTTCCAATAATCTAAATGATCTGGTTTTGTAGGTATTATATTATGAGGTATTAAACTTTGAAGACCTATACTAATACACAAATCATCAAATTTTTTCTTATCAGATAAGATGTCTGCTGCTCTTTCTGATACATTTTTTATTCCCCATTCTTTTTCCAATTTAGCTTGTATAGGTAATAGACTTTCTGATACTGTATAAATTCTATCATAGGGTCCTTTAATCTTATCAAAGTCTTCAATAACAACATCACAATTTTTCAATGCTTTTTGAAGACATTGATATCTATGGCGACCTCTATAATATCCTAGTATTAAATTTTTCATCCGTGTATTACTATTACTCTCATTAAGTTATCCCAAAATAAATCTGTTAAGAAAAATCCATAGAGTATTGGGAATGTATCTACTCTCTTTAAATAATAACCTATTGTACCTAATACAAATAATGATATTATCATCCACTCTCTTACTGGATAAATGTAAATACTCATTATAGAAATGAATAATACAATAGCATATGTAATTATATTTTTATGTTTCTTATATAGATTTGCTATTTTACCTAATAGATTAAAACAAGTCCAAGATAATATTAAACATATTATTAATATAATAGGTATGTAATAAAATATATTAGTAAAATAAGACATTGTTTCTACACCAAAATTAAAACCTTTAGTTACAATTAAATAATAAATTAATACCTCACTACCTACAATAGGAATGCCAAGTATAATTAAAGGTAATAAAGAACTTAACGCACCACTATTGTTTGCTGATTCTGCTGCTGATATTTTTTTTATATCTGTCTTAACTAAATTAGCACTTAAATAACTTCCTAAAATATTAGTTACTCCTGGAACAAGACCACACCAAAATCCAACAAAACTACCTATACCTGTTGAAGGTAATGTACTCTTTGCTATACCAAATTTATTAATTGATTTTTGTTTAGTAATTTTAATATCTCTAAATTTCAATAATTCAGGTATGATATATAATCCAATCATCACAGCACTAAAAGGAATACCCAAAGTTAAATAATCAATACCAAATGTTCCCCAAGTTTCATATGATTGATTATCAAACCCTATCTTTGCTAATACTCCACCAATTATAAAAAGAGGTATTGTTTTCCACATCTTTTGTTTTGATAGTAAAGTTAATAATAAAATTGCTAATATTATAATAAAAATTTGTATTGTACTATTATAAAATTTAAATATGTTATAGATACTAGGAAGAAACAATAAAAATAAACATATTGCAAAGATAGATCCTATTGTACTTGAAATAGCATTTGTACTTACTGCAAGATGTCCTTTTCCTTTTAAGAATAAGTTATGTCCGTGTCTAGCAGTAATAACTGAAGAAGCGTCACCTGGTATTCCATAGAGAATACTTGTAACTGAATTTGTATAACCTGTTGTAAGAAGAAGTGAAATATAAAATAGTAATATATTAAAAGGGTCTAAAAGAAATAATAAAGGATAAATTGTTGCAACTGCTAAAAAAGGTCCTCCACCAGGTATAATTCCGAATATAACACCTGTTAATATTCCAATCAAACACCATAATAAAGAAAGCATTATTTTACCCTGCCATATTCCAACATTTTTTGAAACAACTCTTTATCAAATTTTAAACACATAACTAATAAAACTGTTCCATCTGAAAATGAAAAAGCACAATGTTTTTTATTTCCATTAAAGTACCAAAGAGAACCACTATTACCTTTAATAACTTTATCATCATATATCCATTTAAAATCATATTCGTTAGTCTTAACAAATGCTACAAATCTAACTTCATCATAACTATAATCTTCTTTGTTAATATCAAAGTGTTCTGGAAAATAACTACCTCTATCCATTCTTAAAAAATGACAACGACCTAGCCATTTCTTCCAGGGTTCTAAAATTGTTTGTAATGTAGGACATTGTTTCCAAACATCTGTTGGAACATTTAAGTCGTGGTTGTGTATTACTTCACCTGTTTGTGTTTCCCAATCTCTTAAACTTGATAAATCAGGAACACCGTGAAGTCCACCATCAATACTAGTTACACTTAATCCCCAGCGATTGTTTGGTTTCTTTGTATTATAATTATATCTTTTCCAATCTTTCTCAAAAGGTTTTAATTCTTCTAACAATTTATCTTTTTTGAAACTTGGAAATTCTATCCAATCAGACATTGTGTTTAGACGCAATAACGCCTTATCATCATCATTCATAATTTTAAACTCTTATACTTTAAATGGTTTTCCATCCCTATAAGGAATGTATTTTGTCATATCCATTTCTTTAACTTCAGTATATTCTAAATCTTCATCAATAGGAGGTAATTTTTTAAATTCTTCATACCACATTTTATAATCACCTTCATCTCTAAACATCATCCAAAATAAAATTGTCCTTCCGTCCAATGCTAAAAATCCACCTCTATCCATTGCATATTTGTGATTGATTAAAGAATGTTGAACCATTACTGACTCATCATTTTCTACTTCAGCCCAAAAATTTGATAAAGAAGTATATATTAAATCTTTTGTTTTATTTTTTACTATCCATTTTGCTGTGTATGCCATATATCTATTTATGTGTTAGAAAATAAGGTGTCCACCAACCAGTCCAACCTTTTTCCATTATATGATGTAATTGACCTAGTGTACACATACTATAATCTTCATCTTTAGTTTCTTTAAATTTTGGACAAACTTTATCGTATGTTTTATAGTCTATTTCTTTATAATAAAACTCATCACTACCTTTATAATATTTCTTTAAGTAATATTCATCATTAGACTTAAACTTTTTCCATATGTGAGATACATCACCTGTCCAAGATACAACGGAAGAGTTTAAAGGTGTATGTCCAAATTTAGGTCTCCACCAAGTATCATCTAATAAAGTAAAATCTTTTCTAATTAAGTTAGGTAGTTTATCATAGATAATCACATCTAAATCAAAGTATAAGTTTTCTCCATCTTTAAACTTATCATACATTTGAAATTTGTTATACCAGTTGCCATATAAATCAGTATCTATTATTTCAAAACTATCATACTTTAGACCTGAATATGTGTCTATCATATGTTTTAAATTTTTAACGTGCCAATTAGTAAACTTGTTACCAAATTTACAACATATTATTCTCATTTAATTTCCGTACAATTGATATGTCTTACTCTCATAGTATTAATTTTTATATCTGCTTTTTCTGGTATCATATGCCACTCACCATAAGGGTCTTGTATTTGTTTATTAACATTTTCTTTGATATTAACTATCTTAATTTTTCTAAATGGTTTGCCATTTTTATCTTTATCTAGTGTTAAATCTGTTGCTAAATTACTACCATTTCCAGCGCCAATTGCCAATTCTGTTTGATCTGATTCCCACCTTTCAACACCTTCTTTAGGATATCCAATACCAATACCATATGTTATTTTCTTTTTACCTGCTTTAACATCATCAAGTATTCCTAATCTCTTTTCCCAAAAGTCATTACCGTTTATATCGCCGTGACTCTTATTGCAACCAGTAGAAAAACCTATTTTAGCAGCAGTCCTCATAACTAAACCCATAGCAATACCTACACTAACATAAGCATTTTCCCAACGAGCAATATCTGTATTAGATTTTTCTGTACCGTCTGCGTGGCAATTTAAATTTGTATCTGGTTCTTTTCCTACAAATAAAATATATAAATTAGCGTTCATTTGTGAGTTTTGCCAAGTTGATGGAGGAAAACGATTATGAGTACATCCCCAAGTATATTTTGATAACTCATCTAATACTTTTCTATCGGCAGTCCAATAAACATCATAATATGCTTCGTGTTGTTTTGAAGGAGCATTTTGAGCAACCCATAACAGATAATCTATAACTTCTTTTGTAATTGTTTTTTTATGATCCCAAACTCTTTGACACTTTTGAATTTTACGAATAGTTTCCATTTCATCATTCCAATCATAAAACATATGCTTAATTCCTGTTTCTTCTTCATTTCTTAAAAAAGTCAAGTCTGCCCAATTTTCTTTCCATTGATCTTTTGCCATTACTTCCAATTCTCCCTTATAAAATTGTCTTTATGTTCGTGTATAGTTTTACCTGGTCCTGTAAAATGTATTACCTTTATATATTTATTAACATCTCCTAATATCATATAGTCTGTATTAAATTTTTTACAATATGCTTTACTTAAATCAAGGTTTTCTTTAAAATCATTTGAGTATTTACATATCCATTGCTCTGGTGTTCTACTTAATTTAGTTTTATATTCTTGTATCTTCCAATTAACATAATTTTGTTCTCCATAGTATTTTGTATGAACATCACCATTATTGTAATAATGTAATTGCCAGTAGTCAGGATTTTCAGCAAAATCATTCCATACATATTTTAAACTACCAGATTTAAACTTATAAAATCCACCATTTGTTTTTAACTTTGATTCCCACCATATCCCATATGTAACTAATTCATTGTCTTGTACAGGATAACCTAAAAGATCATCTACGTTGCCCGTAATCACTTGGTCAATATCCATAACTATAATGTCATCTCCAGGTTTTTGATAAGCAAAATTAGGACTAAAGTATTTCAATTTGTGCCAATGTTTCTTAATCTTGTCGTAGTGATTATATGGCAATACTAAATCTGCCTCAACAGGTGTATCACTAATACATACAAACTCAAATGGTATAGTAGAGTTTCTTTTTAAACTTCTATATAACTTTGAAACATAATCTGGTGTATAAAAACCTTTATGATATACAGTACATATTTTAAGCATATCTTCTCCAAACTAAATCAAAATCTTTACAAACACAATGTACTATCTTTATTTCTTTTGGTATAAAGTTTTGAGTATCTAAAAAATAATGCCATTCATTATCCAACCATTGTATATTAACTTTATTAATTTCTCTCTTGTATGAAAAGATTGTTTCATTATCATATCTAAACATATCAACAATGTTTTGAGGATATAAACTTGTATCACTTCTTAACTTTGTCATTAAGTCTATTGTATCTTTAAATTTACCAAAGAAATCTAATTTAAGTATATCATCTCTACAAGCACCTATGATACCAGTATTAATAACATCATTTTTAGCACCTAGTCCTTTATCAATTAACATTGCTTGACAATTAAAATACTTTGCTGATGGACTTCTAATACTATGTTTTACTTCTTTATCTTTTACAATTTGAGCATTGTTATTATAAACACATATGCCTTTTGACAAATCCCAACGATCAAAAAAAGATTCATTAGTTAAAGGTACTGCGTCAAAATCTAAATATAATATTTCGTCATAGTCTTTTGATAGCTCTTCAAGTAAATGTATCTTATAAAAATTTACAACTTCGTATCCTGTTAAGTCTGGACAAACTTTAAGTAATTTTTGTTCAAAACTTTGATAACGAAGATCGTACCCAAACATCATAAAAGTTGCACCTATATCGTCTGCATATTTGCGTTTAGATTCAACTAATTTTGTATAATGTTTTTTAAAAGCATTAACTGTTATGTCTGCTTTTTCTGTTGTATCATTTCTTTGTTTAGATTGACCATAATGTTCTTTAGACGGTACATCAACATAAACGCTATATATTACTTTCATATTTTACCTATTAATGTAAATCTAGTACCTCTATCATCTTCTATTTTATCTTCTATTAATACTTTTGCATTATCAGGTAATTGTTCTTTAAATTCTTCTAAATTGCTTACACAATTTATACTATCGTGGATATCATACATATTATTTGATTGAAAAGCAAAGTGAGCAGGTGAACATCTTTTCCACCAAGGATTTTTATAAGTTGGTGCTGGACCCCACTCTTTCATTGACTTCATATTTTCACAAGAAGCATTAATAAACAAATCGCAACTTGTATATTGATCTCTATATTTTTCAAATATATCACCTGTTATAAAGTCAACATCTAAATCTTTAAACAAATTGTATTTTGCAATACTAATAGTTTTAGGGTTTATATCAATAGCAGTAATCTTTTTAACATCATTATAAAATGCAGGTATTAAAATACTACCGTACCAACAACCTAAAATTACTATTTCAGAATCTTTGTTTAGTATATTTAAACTCTTAATATGATTAATTAAATTAAGTTTAGATTTAAACTGATTAGGACCAAATGAATCTAACAAGTCTTTATTTTCTCTTACTTCTCTCATAGAAGAAGTTATTAAGTTGTCTAATATATTTTTTAAAAGATTTACATCCATTTCACTATTTCATCCATTTCTGGTTTTTTATCCCAAGTTCCTTTTCCCCAATCTTCTAAATCTTGTATTCTATATCTTTGTGCATAACCACAAGTTAACATAGTTATAGGTCTTCTCTTTACCATATTTAAACCTACTTTGTGCCATTCCTCAGGTCTTCTTCTAAAACAAGAATTATGAGCAATGTCTAATCCTTCTTCTAATAAGTAATATCCTAAATTAGAAACAAACATTCCAACTTCAACTGACACAGAATCAATTATATGTTCAATCATATGTTCATACCCTTGGTCGTAAAAATGTCCTGTTTTTTCTTGTCCTTTATAAAAGCGATTTGGTGTTGCTAATCTACTATGAATTGTAAATAAGTATGGATTTAATTTTATATGTTCGTAATAAGGATTAGGTACTCCTCCTTGTGTAATTTTTACCTCAGGTATTTTTTTATCTGCAACTCCTCTTTCTTCCGCTTTTGTATGTGCCTTTACACACAAACTATGTATTTTTATTTTCTCTTCCTTTTTATCTGGTCCCCAAACTAATACTTGATATGCCATTGCATTGTTTTTACCTGGTGTAGTTTTCCACGCTTTATACAAAGCTCTTTCAACACACTCTTTAGGTGGTGGGTCTCTAAGCATATTATATTTTTTTACGTGTTTTCTTTTATTTTCTAGTGTGTCAAAATAATTCATTTTCTTATAACCCAATCGTTAATTACTAATATGTCTAATCCTGTTCTTTTAAATGTTCTTATTGCTTGTTCAGGTGTTTCTACAATAGGTTCGTGGCAATTAAAACTTGTATTCAATAACATAGGTATACCTGTAATAACCTTAAACTCTCTTATAAGTTCGTACAATTTATTATTTTGTTCTTTGTTTACCGTTTGTATTCTAGCAGTATCATCAATGTGAGTAATACCAGGTATTTTTGATTTTTTAAATTTATCTACTTTAACTATCCTTGACATATAAGGACTAGGACTATTTGTATCAAAATAATCTTTATAGTGATCTTCTAATACAACAGGTGCAAATGGTCTAAAGTCTTCTCTATCTTTTATAGTATCATTAATTACATCTTTAATATCTTTTCTTCTTGGATCTGCTAATATACTTCTATTACCTAATGCACGGTTACCACTTTCTGATTTACCTTGAAACCAACCTACTATTTTTCCATTAGCAATATCATAAGCTAATTCTTTATAAGATGTTAATTTTTCATCTCCTACATAATCATATTCTTTACCAGCAAATGTTTCTGATTTGTGTATATTATTATTTAAAACATAATCAGCGTGTTGATAAACACCAATTGATTGTCCTTCATCACCTACAGCAGGTGGAACAAAAACATTTTTATAATGTTTTGTAAATTCTTCATTCATATATCCATTATAAGCAACACCTCCTGCAATACAAAGATTGTCGCAAGTTTTAAGCGGATAGATATGTTGTTTAATTTTATCTAATGTAAATTTTTGTAAAGTATGTGCTAAATCTTGTTTTCCATAATGCAAAATATCAATTAAATCCATTCCTGGAATATTTTTTTTTTCTGTTATCTCTCCAGCAAGTATTGTTTCAAATACATCATAATAGTATTGACTAAATTTTCCATAACCAACTAACCCCATTAATTTACTTGCACCTAACGAACCAAATCCAGTTATTTTAGACATATGATTCCATAACCAACCTATCGGCAATTCGTTTGATAAATCTTTTATGTTTTTATTTTTATCAACAAAGATACATCTAAAGTTATAACCAATACCATCAATAGCAACTATATCTGATTCATCAAATCCAGAATTAATATACGCATAAGTGGCGTGTGATTGATGATGGTCTATAAAATACATATTATCTTTTAAATAATAGTCCCATAATTTTTTAGGTTTAAAATCTAATACTTCTTTAGGTAATATATCTTTACACATTCTAATACCACCAACCGTCATTGAATATCCTAATACTCCCTCTCTTGGTTTTTTAAAATATTCTTTAACAAATTCATTATTTAATCTATAATCAGCAGTATTTAATAATTCCTGATGAGCATAAGAATCCGTTTGAAATGGTAAGTTATGTTTAAATCTAGTATGTCTTTCTCTTTGATTGTGCCATACTCCATCATAAGTATTATGGTCGTGTAGATTTAATGCTATTGCAAATATTTTAGTCATCTATTGGTTCCAAATCATCTTGTAGTCTTTCCGACTCTGTTAATAACTTTGCATATTTTCTCATAGGAAAATGACCTTTAGGTGGTACCCATTCAGTACAAGTTTTACAATAACTTTCATATTTAAATAATTGAAAATTCATCATCTTATCAACATTTTCTTGTGTCAATTCAAACATTCTGGATAATTCAGTATTATTAGCAAATTTCTTACTACAATGTATAATCTTTTTCTTTTCAAAATCAATAACAGGTACCATAGGAAAAGAGGCACACATCTTACGATCTATTTCGTCTGCTTGTATGACATCTGTAAATTCTTTTGATCTACCATTAAATGCTTTCCACATTGTATTTTTATGATTTAACTTTTCTATTACTTCTTTATGATTGTCTTTATATTTAAGGTAGTTAGGTGTTTTTAAAACAACATTGTAATTGTTCATATCATTTTCAGGTACAAAATCAAAATTACCTAATTTCTTTACTTCATTCTCATAAAAATCTAATATGTTATGTTCAACATAAAGTATCTCTTTATCTTCTAGTATATGTGGATACCTTTTACGAATAAAAGAGTTAGATAATACCGAACATACAAAGTTAGGATACTTTTTAATTTCATTAATAACATCATCTAAATTTTTAATTAGACCTGGTTCTCCACCAAGTAAACATATTCTTATCTTATAATTTTTAAAATATTCTAAAGTTTGCTTTAAGAAATCCATATCTACGGTCAAGTTTCTCATCTCTAAAGTATAACTTGTACAATAGTGGCAGTCCTTATTACAGGACATAGATAGAAAGAAATCTATCGCTAAATAATTATCTTGTATTTCTTGTAAGGTTTTCATAAAATTTATTAAATGCAATCTTTAATTTTCTTTTGTTCATATTAACATCTTCAACATATTCTGGTAATTGATAAGACTTTTCTATAATATAATCGTAAATAGGTTCTGTTGTTTCGTTTATTAAACTCTTGTCAAATAAATCATCACCTATTACTCTTTTCATATTTTTTACAAACCTACTTTCTTCTTGGTCGTGTAAGATTAAAATAGTATTAATAACTTCATCAATTTCCTCTTGTTTCATATAAGGGTGTATAGGTAAAGTTAATATAGTATCACAGACAATCTTACTAATAAACATTTTATCTTGTCTATGTTTAATGTTTTGATACATAGGACTTTCAGACAAAGGTTTATCATAATGTACTTTTGCACCTAGTTTATCTTTAACCATATCTCTTACTTTTTTATTCTGTAATCTAATAACATATTTGTGATAGTTATGATTAAGACCATTTGTTGTAGGTTGTATAGTTACATAATCTTGTAATTGTTCATCATATTGTTTTGCGATTGCTTGTCTTTTAGTTTGCCATTCTTCTATTTTCTTCAATCTGTAATTAATAAACACAGCATTAAGCATTAACATTTTTGAATTACGACCTAACACTTCATTATTGCCGTGTCTTCTTAACTTTTTAAATAATTCTGCCTTGTCTTTGTCATCTGTTAAGATTGCCCCACCACCTGCTATACCAGCAATAACTTTATTTGCATTAAAACTTAAACAACTAACATCTCCAATAGAACCTGCCCTAACATCATTTAAACTAGCACCTAATGATTGAGCAGCGTCTTCTATAAATGCGATATTCTTTTCTTTACAAAAATCTAATATTTCTTTTGTATCAGACATATTACCGAATAGATGTGGATAAACAATCGCTTTTACTTTTGATGAATACATCCTTTTGATACTATCTAAATCCATATGATAGTTTAATATATTGATTTCACAAAATACAGGTGTTGCACCTACCATTGATATACAAGAGGCAGTTGATATCCAAGAAAATTGAGTTGTCAACACTTCATCACCAGGTTTAATACCTAAACTAATTAAAGCAAAATGCAATGCGTCTGTTCCATTATTACACGCAACAGCATATTTTCTACCTGTTATTTTAGTAATACTATTTTCAAGGAACTCTACATTTTGTTCCTGTTCTTGTTGCATAGCACCGTCAAAGATTTTTAAATATTCTTCTTTGTTTGCTAAGTATTCTCTATCCCAATTGCCCATATATAAACTCCGATATTTCTTTATGTCCTTTTGCGTTAGGGTGTACATCATATATTGATATTAACATATCCTCATTATAATTTGTATGATAGATTAATGGCTCCCAATTTTCTTCATCTTTTGCACCATCATAATCTTTAAAAGTATTTTTTCTAATTGTGTGTTCTTCAATATTATAACCACCTATGGAACGTGAAATAGGCCAACCAATAAAATTTTTCACATTAATAAATGGTTCATAATCTAAAATAATTTGTAAACAAGCATTTCTATCTGTTTCAGGATTAAAACCTGGATAATGTAATCTTCTAATAAAATTTATATCATCTTTATTGTCCCATATTTCTTTATCAGTTTTTGTTAATCCATTAATCCAACCATCAAAAAGATTAATCATTTGACATTGTTTTATAGGAATATTAAAACTATTACATACTTCTTGCAAACTAATCATATGTCTTATAGATTTTTTTAGCCAACCGAAAATATCTCCGTGTTCAAAATACCTTGACTCTCTCCATTTAAAACTTTTTAATTCTTGCCAATCTTGTCTTTGACATTGAGACCAAGCGGGTATAACTAAACCTATTTCTCTTTTATGTTTAAATTTTTGTTTTAATATTTCTTCTAATAAAGATGAATAGATATATTCATTACCCGCTCCACTATGGCCGAGATTGATACAATCCATATCTAATTTTTTTGCTAAAAGTTCTGGCCATTTTGGCCAACTACAATCCATTTCTGGGTGAACATTTGATATATAATTTCCATCAGTAAAACTACAACCACTAACTATTAATAATTTTTTCATCTGCGTATAATTCAATTCTTTCAATTAATCCTATAAGAGTATTTATATTTATCTCATATAATTGAGTTGTAAAATTAGGTCTATTCCAATATACCATACCACCATCTTTTATATTTTTATCTCTTAAATATATTACATCTTTGCCAATCCATTTAAACTCTACAAAAAGTCTAGGTGCTGGATCAAAGTTTGGTTTTGTATAGACATAAGTTTCAAATTTACCTAGTATGTTATCAATAGGCGCAAATAAATTATTTAATTTAGGATTAATCCATTTTTTATTGTAAGTTACGATACCGTGATCTGGATAACATTCAATATATTTTTCAATCTCTTTATAGTATATTTCATTTGTTCCTAAAAACAAATATTGATATTGAATATCATTTTTAATAGGTTTGTAAACATCAAAATTAATCATCTTTTCATATTGTATGCCTACACCGTTTGGATAAACATCATAGTCGCATAAGTCATAAACTTTTTTAGTTTTAAAATATTCTAATGCAAGAGGATAATCTTTAGGATGATTTTCTGAATATAATGCTATTACCTTATTACTGAATAGTAAATGTAAAGTTAATAATTGATCTTTAGTATATTTGTGTTTATCTAGGTAAGGTAAAGTTATCATACTTCTACCTAATACTAAAGTTGTTTCAGTTGATTTTGGTGTAAAAGTATCAAAAACAACATTTTCATATTTTATATATTGATCTTTGATTGCTTTTATATAGTCTTCTTTAGTGTGATCTGGATTAGGTATAATAATTAATTTACATTCATAACCTATTCTATTTAAATAACAACAATGTTCATAACTATAACGCAACAATCCATCACCTGGTTTACCTGTACATACTATATTCATTTTATACCCAACTAATTATTTCTTCAACATTTTCTTTATATTCTTTTTCTATTAAAGGTTTCTGTATTTCTTTATTAGGATATCTTCTATATCCTAAACTCATTATTAAATAAGGAGGTTCATCTATAAATGGTAACTCTTTCCACATATATTTCCATTTAGGCCAATGACAAAAATTTTTATTATAAGATACATCTATTTCTTTTTCTCTACAAAGATATGTTAATACCGTTGTAAACATACCTATTTCAATACAATTTATTTGAACATCCTCTCTATATCTTTTTGGATCGCAAACAATATATTCGTGGCCATCTTTAATTCTTTGTCTTACTGCAGGACTTCCTTTTGATAATCTAGGTGTAAATATTAGAACATAAGGGGCAAGAATATTAGTACATTGTAGAGAAGGATACTTTAATTCACCAGGATCTTTTTCTTGTGCTTTTATTAATTCTTCTACTTTAGTTGATTGATCGTATAAAATTTCTTTTTCTTTTTTACGCTCTGGTCCTAGAACGTGTACTTTATACGGCATACATTGTTGTTTAGATGGTACTAATCTCCAAGTTTTTTCTAAAAGATTTTCAACAAGATTTTTTTCTGGAATATCAATATGATTAAATCTTCTTATTTGTCTTCTACTATCAAACAATTGTTCTACATTCATATTAAATTGAAGAACCTGAAGGATCTGTAATTAAGTTAATAGCAATTTTTAATACTTCAATTTTATTTTTAGCTTGTCTTAATGTCTTTTTACCTTCATCATCTTTTGAATCTCTTATTAAATCTAATTCAAATAATGCTAATTTTAAAGCAAATAAGTGTTCTTCATTTTCTTCGTCATTAAATATTGCATTAACAAGTTGTGGATAAAACTTTGTATCTATTTTAGAAGCGTCTAACACTAAACCAGTTTTCTTAGCAATTCTCATTGCCATTGCTTCAAAGTCTTTCTTTTCTTGTTTCTTTTTGTTATATGTATCTTCGTGTAATTTATCTACCGTTATAATAGAGATTAACTCTTTGTAAAGATGATTATTTTCATCAAAAGGTATTATTGTAGGTATAACTTTTGTTCCATCTTCACTTTTTGTTAATACTTCTATATTCTGTCTTTCATTATCTATAAAGTAAGCAGAAATTAAATTGTCTTTAGTTATCATAATTATCCTTTAAGTAATCTAGTAAATTTGTTTGAGGTACCCAACCCATATTAGATAGTGTACTAATTTTAGCAACATTATCTTTTCTTTCGTATATTGTTCCCATTCGTTTATCTTTTATAGTTATATTTAGATAGTCAAAAATATCAATCAATTTATTTGAGATACCTGTACCTACATCTACAACTTTTAGTTTTTTAACTTTGTTTGTTATCAAAAACCCTATTGCTGATAATATATCTTCTATATGAATAAAATCTCTACTATGATCTATATTAATATAATCTACATCATCTTTTAATATTTTAGGTATTAACATTTGTTCTCTAGCACCTGGACCATAAACAGTTGTAAATCTCATACCCAAAGCATTATGTGGCGCAATTGTTTCCATATAATATTTACTCATTGCATACGGATTACGCCAAGGTTCTTTTGCAGTAGAAGAACTAGCATACAATATTTTAGGACCGTTTTTATATTGTTTAAAGACTCTATGACTAGCAACTACATTGTTTGTCCAATACTCAACAGGATTATCTAAACTATCTCTAACACCAGATAGACCTGCTAGATGTATAACTAAATCTACATCATAGTCTAAATCACAAGTAAGTAAATCATTACCTGTTTTTTTATCTAAACAAATTAAATTGTGTTTGTCTTTTAAGAAAGATTGTAGGTGTTGTCCTATAAAACCTTCACTGCCTGTTAATAATATTTTCATATTTTTTCATACTCTAACTTTTATTTATCCTCAAATAATATGTTGCTATTGTAGTCGGAGTTCCGTCTGGAAACTCTTGTGCTCTGTAATCATCTCCACCTGCCTGGTTTGTTTGATAATTACCTGTTCCGTTTAATCTAGTATCTGACATACCAGAACCTCTTGTATTACCTGATCCTGAAGTACCTAAACTATAAGATATTTTATATCCATCACTAGAATTAGCGGCAACTGATCTAATCCAACCTTGTAATAACGATTGAAAAGATGTAGTATTATATTCTTGTAAATTATTTCCAGCATTAATAAAAAAAGGTGCTGTATAAGAAGTATTTGATCCATTAACTCTATGTAAATAATAACTTGTAATATTAGTTGGTTGATCTAGTGTTTCACCTATACCACCTGCTGTATATGCTGAAGTGTCTGCTCTTGAATCTTGGAAGATAGGAGTATTGGATCCACTTACTTCAGTTGAACCAGTTGAACTAGCAGATGATGTAATATGATAAGTACCTGCTTGTTGAGATGTTGTTGTACCAGCAATAAGTAAATCTATTGCAGGATGTAAAAAAGTATCTTTAACATCTTGTAAAGACATTGCCTGAATATTTCCTGAATTGTAAAATATTGGAAAAGTTGTTCCTGTATCAGTAGTTGGTGATCCACCATTAAGTGTTTGATTTACTTTATCGTAGGTAACTGTAACTACTGATGGTTCTGCCGTAGTTGACTCATTAGGAAAAGATGAAGCGTTTGTTGACATAGCACCCGCTTGTAATCTTGTATCTGAAATTGTTGATAAACTTCCGCCTGAACTTACAACGGATAATGCTACACTAGGATTTAATGAATATTGATAAACAATTTGATCTATAATTTGATTGACCTCTGCTGAAGTCATCTCTTTTAGATTTCCACTATCATTCTTTAAAGGTGATCTGACTGTCATTTTTCATTCCTATGCACCAGCACCATATATTGTTTTTAATACTCCTCCAGATGAGTTTAATATCTGCAATGTTACTACTGATTTTAATTGATCTTGTCCTACAGCGTCATCAGCAATTTTAGCCTCATTGATTGAATCGTCTGCAAGATCGGAACCTGTTAATGCACCAGGAGCGATCATTGTACTTGTAATTGTATTTGTGTCTCCAGTTG
>Ga0181420_1000418_pt1 | contig 17185 bp, 2 predicted proteins | sample 43SPOviralmetaG_FD_130145 | JGI IMG/M metagenome (GOLD analysis project Ga0181420, IMG submission 130145) | Marine viral communities from the oligotrophic San Pedro Time Series (SPOT) site, San Pedro Channel, CA, USA - 43 SPOT_SRF_2013-05-22 | ecosystem: Environmental > Aquatic > Marine > Strait... | reverse complement strand
TTCTTTTTAATACTTCTTTTAGGTAATCCACTATAAGAAGGATTATCATGTGCAAATTGAGATAAAAACCAACCTTCAACTGGTCCATATGCATGAGCTCCTTCTCCATGAACATCATGTGGATTATCATAACCTGCATCTCCTGTAAGAAGTTGTTCAATACCTTCATAATAAAAAGGCAATGGAGAATTTCTAAAATCATAACCATGAGATAACTCTGCTATCATACCACCAACTAAATTATCTTTTGAAATTCCGTAACCAAACATAGGGTGAAATTCAGATCTTTTATCATCAATTATATTTATTTTTGAATTATGCAATCCCCAAGATGTTACATCATTATAATAATTTTTTAATTGATTATAATGATCTTTAGTAAATTCAAATGTTATTTCACCTCTATTAGAATTAGAATAGTTGGGTATAGTTACTTGATCTCCAATTAACTTGGTTAATTCATCCCAATATCCTTTATCTTCTTTACCTGTAAATTCATCATATGTTACGTCAATACCTTCTTCATTTAATTTTTGAACTTGATACATATTACCATACTGAGTATCTCCTCCTTTTTGCAATAAAGATATTTGTCCACCACGTCTAGCCATTGCTGGTTGTTGCATTGACTGTTGCATTTGTTGAGGTGGAGGCATCATCCCTTGTTGACCTTGCATAGGCATTTGTGGAGGCATCATTCCTTGTGGTGCCATACCTTGCATATTCATTTGTTGCATTGCCATATCATCTTGTGGATTTGGAGCTTGCTGATTCATCATAGATGGTGGCATTTGACCTTGTTTAACAAGTTCATTTTGTTGAGCTTGTCTATTTTGTTGTTCTTGTAATTGCTGTTTAGCAATTAATATTTGCAATTGTTCTTCTATTGGTAATTGCATTAGCATTTTTTGTTCTGCTTCTTGTCTACTTATGTCTTCTACCTTTTGTGAAAAATCAATTGGATCAATACCTTTTTCAGTTAAGTAAGGATATGCTGCTAATGGAACACCATCTTCAAATTCTTTTTTAGCTTCTTGTAAAAATGCTAATTGTGATAAAGATCTTTTATTTTTATCTAACATATAATTAGCTGTATCTCTAGTAATTTTATCTGAGTGATCATCATCTAAAAGACCAATAAAATTATTAAGTTGATACATTTTAGAAACTTTAGCAGGAGTAGTTTTTGTTGGAAAATTTAAATTCATTTCTGCTAACTCATACTTACTAAGTTTCATTTTAGGTGTATCAGAATAAATAAAAGATTGTGGAGGTAAATTTAATGGAGTACCACCTTTATGATGTCTTTTACCAGGAATATCATATAATTCAAAATCTCCATCATTATTCATATCAGTTAAAACAGTTTCACCTTTCTCTGCTTCAAGGTTAGCTTCTTCTCTAGGGACAGGAGATAAGCTATAATTTACAGAATCAAATGGAGAACCATGAGTAGAAGAATCATCTAATAAAGGATATTGAACTAAACCATAATTAGATTGATCTCCTGTTGTAGATCCACCATCACGGTATACTTTACCATTCACTATAGAATAACCTTTTGGTAATGATTTTATATTTACTTTCATAATATTTCTATTTGTGCCCCCGCGGCTATTAGTTGTTTATATGTGTTCATGTCTATATCTGCAGAACCACCCATCTGTCTTTGTGTTTGTGGTGTATAAGCATCTTCAAACATTGCTGCTCTCTTTGCTTTTCTTTTTTCTTTTTTTGTCATTTCCGCATAAGGATCTTTATTTTCTGTTTCTATTCTTTTTTCTACAGGATTTTTTTTATTAGAAATTTGATCTATAACATTATTAGGATTTGTATCTATATTTATATTACTAACTTTTATTTCTGGAATTGATATAGAAGATTCTTGATCTACTGCAAATGGATTTTCTTCCTCTTCTTCTACATCTTCTTGTATATTTTTTAAACGGTCATTATAATTAGAATCAAGTATTTCCATATTTTCATTTTCAATATTTCTTGCTTCTATTCTCACCTCTTTCATAAACTTATTATGATTTTCTTGATTAATTTTTTCTTGATCAATAAATGGATATTTTTTTGGATTATTTACTTTATTAGCTAAATCCATCCATGAAGATAATGTTGCTGGACTATAATCTCCTGACACAGTATCCCATGCACCCTTACCTGGTAAATCATCTTTATAACCAAATGCTACACCAGGGTAATTATATTTTTCTTTTTTTCCTCCAGTATAACCTTGATACTTAGTATATTTATCTATATTGTAATCAATAGCTGCTGGTCCTCTATAAGTAGCAAGAAATCTAGCGTATTCTTTTGCTGTTTGTTCATCTAATTTACCACCAGCAAGTTGTCCACGCATACGTCTTACAATTTCATCATCCATAATAATTCTTCCAAAACCTTCATTAGGTTTTCTAAGCCAGTTAGGTAAATTATTTACTACAGGATCATATCCTAAAGTATTATATTGATCTTTGTACTTCATTGTATTTATATACTGATCTGAGTAACCATCAAATCTTTGTGATTGTGGTATATATGAGTTACCACTATATGCATCAAAAACTTGCTGCTGCTGATCAGCTGTTAATTCATCATACCCAGGATAATTATTTTTAAAATATTCTAATCCCATTTGTGCTTTATTTAATTCAGATCCATACTTTGCTGATCCTGTTGTTCCAACAACAACTTTATCATCTGGTCTAAATATTCCTGTATTAGCATCATAGTTACCTTTAGAGCCTGTAACATCTGCATCTGTAGCAGCTACCATATTATCAGAAAGATATGCGTTATTTATCATATCAGCTTTTCTTTCTCTTGCTTCTTTATCAGCAAATATTTTATTTAAAGGTTTAGCTATTCTGATTGCACCTGCACCTATCTTACCAAATGTTTGCCCTGCTTTGCTATCTAGCATTCTATTTTTAAGATTCCATAATTTGTCTGCAGTACTTGGTTGATTATCTTTATTTGCATCTTTTATTTCATCTTCCCTTAAATCTCTAGCTACTGATTCTTCTTCTTGTTGTGTTTGATAATCTTTATAGTCCTCTCTAGAATCAAATCCTAATTCTTTTGATTTTTCTAGATCATCTAAAGCTTCTTGTGTTCCTTGGTATTCTGGTATTTGATCACCGATCTCATCCATTTTAGCATTAAAATCTTCAGATTGTTGTTGCATTTCTTCAGATGATTTTACTATTTGACCATCTTGTGTAACTCTTCCTTCATTTTCTGCTGCTAAATAATTCACTTTATCTTTAGCTTGTAAAAATGATTCTGGGGTACTTGAAGAAAAATCAGGTGTACTTAAAGGATTGGTATCAACATTCATCATGCTTAAAGAAGGATTAGCTATTCTTTTATTCATATCTGCAGTATATGCATCAAAACTATCCATTGATCTATTAACTGATTGTTGACTAGCATACATAGCTGCACCATCTGATGTTGATGGAGCATTCATCATATTTGCTTGCATGTTACTTGTATTACCATATTCACTAAAATTAGCACCTCCTATGTTATTATCAAGTGTTACATTTGTTAATGGATTATATCCTTGACCTTCACTACCTAGTATACCTTGAGATTGAAATAAATCTAAATTCAAATTACTTTGAGCTTTTGGTAATTCTGATCCATATCTTTGTGTAGGAGTTAAATAATCAGGAACCCCATCTCCATCATCATCAGTTCCCATATTTGGATTTTGAACTTCTGGTGTAGGGAATTGATGTGCTTGATAATCTTTATTACCAATATTAAATTTAGTAGCAGGTAAATTATCATCTGCATCTTGCATGTAACTATGAGCAGTAGTATAATTACCATCAGCATCTATATTCCAATTTAAATGAGTTGCTTTAGGAAATGCATCTTCTATTTTATCTCCCTGTTGTTTTCCATCTTTATAGTTAAGATAACCTGTTTCTTCAAAAAGATCTGAATCAAAATTTTCTACCTTACCATATTTGTCTGGTTGTCTTTCGTGTCTATCATCTAAGTAATTTTGAAATTCACTTTCAATTGCTTGTTCTTCATCCTGTAAATATTTCCAAGGTTTATTAGGACTTTTTTTAAATTGTGTTGGGTCAATATACATATCTTGATCAGTTGGATTTTTAATACTGACCTTCATGTAATCTTCTTTTGTACCTGGATCATAATAGTTTTCCCCTTTAAAACTATTTATTGTTGTTCCTACAGCATGAATAAGAGATAAAAATGGATTATCACCTATTGTATCTAGTATTGTTCCTGACTCAGGATTTTTAAAATCTAGATTATTTGTTTTACCTATACTTTCATTAGCAGCATCTATATCTAAACCTGTTGGACCTACATATCCATCATCTTCATTATTATTCTCATTATTATTCTCATTATTATTATCATCATTAGGATCTTGTATAGCATCAGGATAAGCTGTATTTAACTTATTTTTTGCTTCTTCATTACCCTCTAAACTAATCCAGTCTCCATCAGAACCTTTAGCTCTTGTTTGCCATACACCATCTATAAGTTTATAATCATAAGCATCATCATGTTCATCATAAATAGTTTCTCCTGCATCTTGAAATACAGGAAGATGAGAGTTAAAATTTGCACTTACATAAGGGTTATTATAAAAAAACATAGCTATAGTTTACTTTAATAATATACTAAAAATTCAGGAGATTTGCTAATATTCATCTTACTGATTTATTGGAAGTTAAAGCATTATCTATCAAACCTAAATTTATTAATTCTTTTTTAGCTATGTAAGATATTTCTTTACCTTCTTTATATTTATTTAATTGTTGTTTTATTCTTCTAATTTTTCTTAAGGTGCTACCTCCTTCTTTTTTGGTAATCAGACCTTTATTAAATTTAGTTATATATTCTTCTGGAGTATGATTAGGATACTCTGCATTTTCACCATATAAATGTGGAAATATTTCTTCTATTGTTTTACCATCTCTTAATACATTACCTAAATATTTTCTTGTACCTTGTCTACCTAACATATTAGAAAGCCCTGCAATAGTTAATGGATTTAAACCATATTTAGTTAAATCTAATTGATTTTCATACTCTGAATAAAGATCTACACCGTTGTTAATTAATCCTGGTACATCTTTCATTTCACCATAAGCTCTTTTTTTAAATAGTTCTTTTTGATAATCAATATCTTCAATAAACTGATCTCTTGTACCTTCGTATTCAATTTCATCAAACAGTTGTTGATATAATCCTGATGCTGATGATTTTGGATTTTTCATTAATTCACCATTTAAACTTTCTGCATATCTTATACCTCTTTCTAGTTGATCAAAGTCAACATTTATTTCTTTTCCATCTTCTGCTTTAGGTAGTGAACCACCATATTTTTTAGATAAAGTTCCAATATCTTTTATCATAATATTACCTAAATCTTTACCAAAGTAATCTTTAGTTAATTGTATTTTATTTTTAGGTACAAATATATTTGACATTTCACTAAGGTTTATAGGACTTTGAATTGCTGCTTCTTTACCCATATCACTAAACATCCTAGCAAAAAATCTATCCTTACCAAGTTTTGTTGTTGCTTTAGGATTTATTCCAAATACCATTGGATAGTTTTCTTTCATCATATTTTGTGATGCTATATCTGCATTATGAAAATTAGATATTCTATTCTTTTTTACATTTAATAAATTTTTATAATAATCATCACCATGCATATATTTCATATTTGGTTGATTATACCGAGCTACATCATCTATCATTTTATTATGACTCCCCAAAAGACTATTAATATTAATTTTATCTCTTGACATGTTTTTTGCATAACGCAATGGTTCACGTATATTACTAATAGGTGCAACAGAAAGTCCAGTCTGATTTACTTGATTCATTGGGCCATATTTATTATATGTACCTAAACCACTCATTTCACCAACCATAGGAACTTGGCCTTTAGGAAACATATGACGTGGAAGAAGACTTTTATTAGCTATTATATTTGGAAGTGATGCTGATGATGTACCATGTAAGTAACCTATAGGATTTTTTTTAGATATTACACCTTTATTAACAAGATCTTTATTAATCTTAATAAGATCATCATATGATGTTGTTGGACCTTTTGCAGTAACATTACCATAAGGTATCCAATCACTATTAGTTGGCATGTTTTTTTGTAAATTTCTAATTATATTTTTTTGTGTACCTGGAATAAATTTTGCTATATCATCAAATTTACCAGCTTTACCTAAATTAAATGGTTTTATAAAATTTGGTAAATTTCCTTTAGCTTGATTAAAATACTTAGCAGCTTGAAATCCTCCTATACCCATTCCAAATGCATCAAGACCTAAATTTCCTACAGTTCTAACACTTGGACCTTCTTCTATAAGTTCTTTAACGTGACCAGGTGCATTAGCTGCACCATACACACCTCCATATAAATTTAATCCTTGACCTACTGTTCCAAGCATAGGTACTTTTGTATTCATTACACCTTGAAAACCTTTATAACCTAATTGACCTAATCTAGTTTGTGAGCCAGGTAAAACTGCACCAGTCATTAAATATGGTATTGCATTAAATCCTAATTCTGATGCTGTGTCTATTGCTTGCAAACCTTTAGTATTGCCATATAGTGGATCAACTACTGCATTAAAAACAGGATTTGTTAATTCTTGTCTTCTAAGATAAGCTGTGTTTTTATTAGATCTATCATATGGAATACCCATCCAATCTGTAGTATTACCATGTTTATTTTCTAAATAATCAGTATATTCTCTAACTGGATCGTTATCTACAAGTTGTACTTCATCTAATAATTGTTGAGAATTATATAAATGTCTATGTTCTGGTGATCCGTAGTCAGCAGTAATATATGGAACATCTTCTTCACCATAACCAGAAATTGGATATTCTTTATTTCCTATTGTAATTATTTCTCCTCTTCTACTTACAACCTCTCCTTTATTTTGATATGATGGTAACTCAGTACCATACTTAGCCATCATGCTATTATCTATATCATCACCTATTTCATTTGCATCTGCTACAGAATTATTTATAAATCTAATATTACTATCTTGATCATCTCCTGTATTTTCCGGATCTGCTATAAGTTTACTTCTATATGGATTTTCTTCTAAATCAAGTCTATACCTATAAAGTGTTCTTTGTAATGATAATGGATAATTTTCATTAGTTGTTTTCATATCAGGATCATATGATTTTAAATATTCATCCCAATGTTCTTTAGTCATTTGTTCATTTCTATAATCATATATACCTCTCTCAAGCATATCTAATCTTACAGCATTTAAATCTGCAGAAGACTCATGTGTTGTTCCCTTAGATAAATGACCATCATAGTCTTCTAGAACTAATTTCATTCCTTCATTCATTTCATCTTCATGAGTATGTGCATAATTTAAATCTTTATATATTTTATTATCTCTTTCTGACATAAAATCATCACGTCCTGTTATATGCCCTAGTTCATGTGCTAATGTATTCTTCCAATCCTGCAATAACTGTTCTTTAGTAACATCTGGATTATTACTTGTTTCTATCCAGTTAGTAATATCTTTTGGCATTACCAAAGCACCCATAAGATTTTCAAATCTAGGATCATTAGGATCTTCACCAGCTTCTATTAATAGTTTTCTTTTATTTTTTTCATAATTTTCACCTTGGACTAATTCATCATAATAAGGATTAATTAAAGATTTTGCATGTGGACCCACTACATCCTCCGCTTTTGATAACAAAGCTCTTGCTTCATAGATATTTAAACCTGCAAACATATCAAAATCTTCTGGATTATTTCCATCTTTAATCCATTGTTCTCTTTTTTCATCTACTTCTTTCATTGATTCAATACCAATTTTTTCTTTATCAGTTGCATCTAAAAAAGTAAAATTAGTTAATCTTGGATATACTGCATTAAAAACAGTTTCAGGGGTTACTTGTAAATTTTCAAAAGCAGATTGTTTTTTAGGATCTATAGTTGTTATCATCTTTCCATCTTCAAAGTCGTACTTATGTATATCATAATTTGATTGTCCTTCTTGTAGAGGTAATGTTGCTGAGTATTCTCCAAAACGAGTATCATTTGAAAAATCCCCACTTATTCTTTGACTAATTAAAGAATTTGGATCATTTAATCCTGCATAATAATCAAGCATACTTTCAACATAATTTATATCAGTATCTTGTGTAGGTATTGGATTATCCATCATAAAATCAGAAGTTATAGGATTTGGATAAACTCTTAATGGATTACGCAAACCTTCTGTATTAATCTCTACATTATCTAATGAAAAATCTTCTGCTATTCCTTGATTTAATTTTTTTTGATTTTCTATTTGTTGTAATCTTTCTTGTTCTAATCTAGCCTTTTTTTCTTTTTTAGATTCTTTTCCATCTTGAGCCATTGGAAATGAACCACCATATCTTTGTTCTGGTAACATTGTTGAACCAAACCCAATTGGAATAGTACCATATGTTGCGTTTAATATATCTTTTACTGATTTTTTCCAATGTGGACTAGTAACAGGAGCTTTATTTATCATAGCAAATTCATCTGCAGATAACATCTTTCTATAATCTAAGGCTGATAATAAATGATACACATCTGATTTACCACCTTTTCCTGCAAAATCCTTACCTGATTCTTTACTCCAGTTTTTAAGAGCGTGACTAAGTTTATCTATATGAGCATCAGTAATATCATCTCCCATTTTTAAACCAGCGTTTTGCTCTAACCACTTAATAGATTTTCTAAATCTTACTTGCTGTTCATAAGGTAAACTATAATATGATGCTTTAAAATTACCCATTCCTATATCATCACTAACTTTTAATGTAGGATGTGATTTTTTAAAAGTATTTCCTCTTGCTCCTGCATCACTAAATAAATGTTCTATTTCATGTTCTATATTTCCTAATATATTTGCTCTGCTTGATTTATTTATTTTATTACTATTAACTACTACGTCTGTTCCATTCCATATTGCTCCTGTATGTTCTCCTAGATCATCAAAAATTACATTAGCATTATCAAATTGTTTTGAAAATCCTTGTATAGAATTAATAACTTCTTCCCTACTACGTCCTGTAGTTTTCATATTATTTTTAATAAACTTATCTGTCAATAATCTTTTTTCTGTATCTTTTCCTAGATTTAATACATCCGTAGTAGATATGTTAAATTTACTTATATCAATATTTGATTTATTTATTATCTTTGGTGTTAATTTTTTAACACCTTTACTTAAACCTTTTTTAACTAGATTTTTAGCAAGACCTGCCCCAACCCAAGTTGAAGGATCTGTACCTAAATTTACTGCAAATGCAGCATATGGATTTTCTATACCAATTGTATTTGCAACATTTTTTATTGGCTCACCATGCCAATTTTTAAAGGACATATCTCCAGAAAATCCTGGCATAGCATCACTAAAATTAAACTTTTTATCACCATAACCAGCTATTCCTTCAAGACCTTCTGCCATTAAATTACCTGGAATACTAAGTATGTCTAATATATGACTAGTAGGTTTTGTAAGATCAAATGCTTGTTCCTGATTTTTAAGTTGACCAAGATCTTTTTTTATTTGATAATCCTGCAATCTTCCATGTATTCCATCTTGTGCTTTTGGTAGTGAACCACCATGTTTTTTATAATAACCATATTCCTCACCTCCGTGTATATTAGGATCATACGGTACAATATTTCCATTTATATTTATCCATTTAGGAAAAGTAATACCAGATTGTTTTGAGGTTACAGAATCTTCTGTAATATTTCCATAGTTCCAATAATCTCTATAAGGATCTCCTACATTTCTAACAGGCTCTTTAATAGGATAGGTTAAATTTTCTTTTTCTACTGTTTCTATTTCTTTTTTTGATTCTTCTTTTATTTTTTGATTCTTATTCCACTCTATTGCCTGATCTCTAAAATCATAAAAACCGTTGTAGTCTTTCCATAAACCAGTTCTATTATGCATTCTATAATCCTTTGCATTTTTTATATCTGACCAAATTTTCCAATAAGGATCTTTTTCAAGATTACCCCAGTATTTATCTATCCCCTCTTTATTCCCCTGCCATTCCTTCCCATACATATTTTCAAGATACCTATAGTGCTCTGACATTTGATTATACTCTTTTAGTGTTTCTATCCTCATTTGATAATCTGATTTTTCTTTTCCATCTTGTGCTTTAGGTAATGCTTGTTGTTCTTTTACACTATAAGCAGATTCATCTTGTTTATCATTAACAGGATTTCTTCTTTGCATTTCTAATTCATAATCTCTAGCAGCATTTATAATTTCAGGAGGATATGATTGTGCATTAGATAATACTATTTGTAATGCCTCTTCTACAGACATCCCTTGTGATTCTGCAAACTTTTCAAATGGATGTTTATCATAAGCAGAATTTACTGCACCTCCTATTTGTGCTAATGGAACTTCAAATACTTCATTACCTGGAAATACATACTCTCCACCTGGCATCATTATTTCTTCATTGCCTAAATTATCAACACCATATACAGGAAAGTCAACACCTTCCATAGTAATGTTACCAGAAGGTATTACATTATAAGGATTGTTTTTATCCTTACTATTTCTTTTATATCCGTGTTTGCTATATTTCATTATCTAAAAGATGCATTAATTTTTGTATTTACTAACTTCAATAACATTTTTCTATTTCCTGAAACTCCTCTTCTTAGAATTACTTTGTTCCAATAATGTCTAAACTTCTTATGTTGAAATGCTGCTTTGTTATAATTTAAATTTGCATTATTTAATTCTCTTATATATCCATTTAATTCTGTTAAAAATATTGACTGACTAGCATTTGTAAATTCACCTCTGTCTTTTGTTATATCCCAGAATTGATTAAATCTATATTTCTGTTCTTCTTTGCTATATAATATTCTTATATCATTAATACCAATAATTGGAAAGTCTGTAATTAAAGGTGCATTATTTTTTGGATTAAGATCTAATCTTAATAATCCAGATACTTGTTCAGTGTTATGTATAATAGCTTCATCAAAATTATAATCTAAATCATGAAATCTATCACCACAATTATCATCCAAGTTTCCATTGTATATATAAGATTCTAATTGATACTCTACACTTCTTACAGTATTTACTGTTTGTCCTTTGGACTCTACAATCTCTACTTCCCATCCATATGGTGTATCATAATAGTCTGTAAATAAATCACATCTATCATTATGTTTCCATATACCTCCTTTTTCAAAAGATCCTGGAACACAACAAAGTGTTTCATAATTACACATTAAAGGATCAGGATTAAAATAATCAGGAGTACCTAACATTACACTTGGAAATATAATACTTTGTGCATAATAATCTACAGCAGAATTTGGTATTTGATCATCACATGTTCCTGATTGAAAAAATGATCCTTCTATAATACCGTCTGAAATTTCATCTTCATTACACTCACAAGATAATCTTCTACATACACCATTGTTTATTGAACCCTCTGGAGAATCACAATTAAGTAAAGGATCTCCAAGTTGTGTTGGTATATAAGGATTTAATCCATTAGGAGCTGATACTCTTACATATCCTGGTGGACAAGAACAAGATGGTAAATTGCATAATACATCATTTGCAATTCCTTGAGCAACTGGTACAACTTGATCAGATGTAAGAACATTATCAGCACCAAATCCAAAACTTCCACCACAAAAATCTGTAAAATTACTAATTGCAAAATTAAATTGAGGATCTAATCCCCAAATATCTTCAGGTTCATTAGCTAGTAATCTATAAAAAGATTGTTCCATATATTTTAGTAACATGCACTGACCTCCTGCAAAATAAGGTGCAAAAGATAAATAATTTTGTCTACTTGAAAATAAACCATAAGTATTTGAGCTTACAGTTGCAATACCTGCAGCTTGTGCACCATTATAATTAACACCATCAAATACAGGTGGATAGCTATAGTCAACAGCAGGTAAATCAGAATTCATATTTCCTTGAAATCTTTCACCTTGTCCACAATAAGGTGCATAATTTAAGGTATTTAAATTACCACCATTGATCCAATTGCATGGATCAAAATTTCCATTACCGCAAGTTTCTTGGCTAACAGGCCCTATTTCTCCATCTTGTAACTCTTGACCACTACAATTACTGTTACAGTCTTGTCCTACAAAATTTAATGGCGTACTAGCATTAAAACTAGGAAATCCATCACTCATAAATATATGTATTCTTCTATAATTAGGATTAGCTGTTCTATCTTGTAAAGATCCCATATCTACTCTTGATAACATTCTTTGACCTTCTTCAAATGCAGGTCCAGTATTTGTACCACCACCAGGTGTAGGAACAAATCTTCCCCAATTCATATCATCATACTGACTTGGTATTCCTGTTGGATTACCTACATAGCTTGACATACTTAAACTTTGATCTTGATTACCTGACATATTTGGAGTCATATTTGAAGGTGAAAATCCAGGAACCCCAGAATCACTAAATCCGTCTGCACTTAACCCTCTATTTAAAGACCAACAATGCAAACCTACCTGAACAGCACCATCTGTTCCATCTGTTCCATACATATCATCAGCAAATACTGCTATAAATGCATCTAAAAATCTTTGAAAATCCCCACGTGTTGTTTCTGCATATGGTGGAACAATATTAGTATCAACAGGAGGACTGCTAGAACCAGTAGCTGATGTTGATCCTGTAACATCTATAGAAAATACAATATCTGTAGGACATGCAATAGGTATAACTTGTCTTGTAGGAAACTGTTCATCTACAATAACATTTGCTGGATATTCTACTCTTTCTGTTTGGCAACAAGCTCCTATTCCTTCAGGTCCACCTGTAGGGTTCCATTCAAATCCTGGAGGACATTCTGGTTCAGTTAAATCTATATAGTCTTTAGTTGTAAAGAAATGATTTAAACTTGGTATAGTAAGATCTGGATGCCAGTCATGGAATGATATCCAAGCTTTTGCTTTAGGATCATAACTTACTGTCCATGATACATTTTTAAAATAGTTCTCATCATCTAAATCAAGAAGTGTAGTAGAATCACTTAGTGTTCCAGGATAATAATTTATACATCTACAGTATGGTTGATCAGCTTCATTAAACATTAACTCGCATTCAGGATCACATGGCTCATTACTTAATACTTCATCTAGTTGTAATTCAGCTATTAATCTATCTGAAACTTCACCTGCAATAATTCCAATATTAGTTTGTATTGTATTTATATCTCCGGGTATACCAAAATTATTAATATTATAATCTTTTTCAATTTCATAAAATGCTCCATCATCTGAGAACTGTTGTAAATATGGTCTCCATAAACCATTTATCATTACAGGATAATTACCTTCTTCAGGTGCTGGAGGAAACATTATAAAATAATTTTCTTGATTATAATATTCACCTTGATATTGATCATTATCAAATATATTATCTTGAACCCAACTTGCTGCAATACCATTTAAAGCCCACCTTATAGTTGACATTGGACTATCACTTGGAAGTCTATTACCAATTTGCATTTCTGGTGTTACAGGATCTACAACAATAGATGTTATACCATCTGGAGCAAATACATCATTACCTGTAACATTATCAAGAGTATATTCATCACTTGAATAAGTTCCAGAACCAGAACCACCAGTACGTTGATATGAATCACCTAAGTTAATTATTATTTTTTTACAATCTCTTGATCCTGGTCCATATAATAAGTTTTGTCCAACCCAATATCCTGCTGCTACATCATATCCAGGTTTTTGATCTGAATCAGATGCAGCTGCTCCATATATAGATGAAGCATCTATATCTAAATTACCATATGCATCTATTGATGTAGCTTGACCAAGCCATGTCTCTAAAGTATCTTGATTACTTGTTAGAGGTACTTGATTTCCAATACTATCAAATCCTGTAGTATATAATCCACTAATAGGTTCAAACATTTCATCAGGAGAATCTAATTCATTATCATTTACAAGTTGATATTGACCACCAAATAATGGCATTCTAGTATTTCTACCTGATCCATAATGAGCAAAACCTATTTGTACAAGACCTGAAGTTAAATGTTCAGAAAGATTATTTATTATTGTTCTTACTGTTTTTTGTATATTACCTATGTTATTTCCTGTACTCCCCACGACAGCACCATTTGTTCTATCTGCACTTGACATAATAAAAACAATATCTAATGATACCCCTTTTCCAGTTACCATGTTTGCTTCTTCTTCTGTAATTCTTTCACATTCTTGTCCAACAGGATTAGCTGGATTATATGTATAACCATCAGGACAATTCATTGTTTGTTGTTGATCCCCACATCTTGTTTCATTATAATAAAATCCTTCACATGGTACAAAATCAATACACTCTGGGACAAGAGCTTCATAATCTTTTTTACAGAAATAAACTAAATCATAGTTAGGATCATAAACTGTTTGACAGCCTACACCAGCTACTGGATTATCTATCCATCCATTACAATCTTCTAGTTCTGGATATTGATTTAATAAAACGGATGGTAAATATTTGTTAAACCATTGTTTCATTCCGCTATTAGCAATATTAACTATACCTGATCCATCATACTGAAATACTTTTCCTTGTGCTTGTGATATATAGAATATACCTGAAGGTGTATTAACCACACTTCTTGCACTTTCACATGATCCATATTCATGTGCTGCATCTGCATTTACTAAATTTTGCATTGGTTGACTAAACAATCCACCATCACCTATTGTAAGTTTAGTTCCTAAATCTGTTTGTAATTGATCTACACCTTGGAACATTGCTGGTGCTAAATTAGGAAATAATACAAGTGCACCTGACTTAGATATAGGTTTAATTACATTAACTCTATTTTTAAAGTCTTTATAATTCATTGGTAAGAAAACTCTCCAAAAATCTTTTTTAGCTTCTTTCTGTGCTTGTAATGAATATATTAATCGTTTTGGATAATGTGTAAAACATTCTGCTGCAACTATAGGATCATAATCTCTAGGTTGTATAACACCCCATGATATTAATTGTGTATTAAATCTAGTTCTACTTAATGAAGAATCATATTTATAATAATTATCTTTTCTTATAATATCAGCATGAAACATTGCTTCTGTATCTGTATATTCTACAAAATCATAATGTCTTTTAGCATCAGTATCTTCATAATCTCTTAATCCCATATTTAATGTAGACTCAACAAAGAAGTCTTGTATACCATTACAATGTGTATACATATAACCTTGTTTAATATGAAATAGTGATTTACCACCAGCATCATTTTCTATATCATCAGAACCAACTGTAGGTGTTCCACCAGGAGCAGGAGCAGCACCTGATGTATCTTGAGTAATATCAGCACCTGATCTATCTAAAAAGAATAATTGATTTGGTGCTGTTCCTGCTGTACCAGCACCAGCTCCTGTTATCCAAGCAAATGATGTTATATACCTTACTAATTCTGAAAGATCATATTTAGCAGTATTCATCCAATATATTGGACGTGGCACATTGGCTCTTAATCTGTAATCATATGGAAATCCATCAGGCTGTCCTTTTAAAAAATCCCAGAAAAAAGGCATAATAACTTTTTCTGTATATCTATTTATATAAGTATCACCACCAAAAATTGTTGGTGTATAAAATCTTGTATTATGATTTACTGTATATGGTCTATCTTCATAAATAAAAGTTAATGCACTTTCTCCTTCATATGTTGCATCTTCAAGTGCTACTTGAAATTCATTACCAGTAGCATCTTCAGCAAATTGTTGATGAGTAGTAGGCCAATCAAACCAACACCCTGTAGGTATTTGTTTAATTCCATCTATTTGTCCATATTGATTTTTAAATGCAACTTTTAAAGAAATATAATTTGCAGCAATAGGAGCCATTAACCATTGAGATGGATTAGAATGACCACCATTAGGTTGAACTTCACCTATTATAAATCTTGAATCATCTTCAGTTGAGGTTGGTAAATTAAAAAAAGTTCCATTAAATGTATTTGCTGATAATGCAACAGTACTTGGTCTTTGAAGATTATTAATTCTTATATTAGCTGAAAGATTTTGTATTGTAGATCCTATATATCTAGCTTTATCTACAAGCATTCTTCTAGTTGTATTAGGTGCTAAAGTTTGAGTTCTTAAATATAAACCTTGACCACCATATTTCCACGCATAATCTTGATAACTTACAAGATTATAAATAAGATCAATAATATGTTGACCACCTTCTGCTATAAAATTCATAGAATTCCATACACCAAAGAGCACTTGTGCAAGACCTGGAGTTGATTCATAACGTCCTCCTTCAAATTCTGTTTCTTCACCTGCTCCAATATATCCTCTATTTGGACCTAATGCAGTAAAATTTGAATAAGTAGTTTGTTTGGTTGATTCATATTGAAGTCTAGCTCCTTTTCCTGCACCTGTCATTGAAGTAGTATTTAACATACCTTCAGCACCAGTAGGGTTTAGATCATCAAGAGTTTCAACATTATATCTAGCCATCATTTGCTCATTTACTGTTGTATTTAATATACCAGAAGTATTACCTTGAGCTGGAGCAGCACCTGCAAAATCACCACCATTAATGGCATTAAAATTAGCATTAAGTGTTCCTGTTGTTACAGTTGCAACTGGTGGTACAGCTGTTGCAACTGCTACACTTGGTGTTAAAGTTGCTGTTCCATCTCCACCACCTACTTCTTCACCTTTAGTATCTAAACCAATACTTAATGCTTTTGGTGGTATTATTTTTTTATTTTTCTTACCACGTGTTTCTTGTATAGCATGACCTATACCTACTATAATACCAACCCACATTGCTATATTTCTTAATAGTTTGTGTTGTGGATGATTTTCTGATTTTATAAATCTACCTATAGATGATCCTGTTGTCATACCATATGTTCTAATTTCATATGGTGATAGGAAAGGTTTATTAAAAGATAACTCAGGTGAGTGAATTGTTAATATGTTTCTTGATGTCCAATTATAATTATCTACATAACCACCACTATTCCAAGGTCCATAAGGTTCCCAATTTTTTGTACCCATTTGAATATTTTCATTATTACCATATGTAAAACCATTTGCTTG
>Ga0181420_1000415_pt1 | contig 17337 bp, 19 predicted proteins | sample 43SPOviralmetaG_FD_130145 | JGI IMG/M metagenome (GOLD analysis project Ga0181420, IMG submission 130145) | Marine viral communities from the oligotrophic San Pedro Time Series (SPOT) site, San Pedro Channel, CA, USA - 43 SPOT_SRF_2013-05-22 | ecosystem: Environmental > Aquatic > Marine > Strait... | reverse complement strand
TTTCTGGGCCGGCTAGGACTAAAAATTCAGCACCTTGTTCGCTAACCAACTCAATTTCACTACCCTGGCTTAACAGTGCTAACTGCCCATCCTCTACCAGTTTCCCATTAATTTTGGCACTACCACCAAACATGTAAACCATGACGTTGAGATCGTTAGCAACTACGTGACTAACATTAGACTCGGCTTGCATTTTATAGTGAATAAATTGAATTGGAATCACCGTATCAATTACTGCTTTGGCTCCCATGGCTTCTCCGGCCACAACCTTGGCCCAAACTTTACCATCTGTTGAGACAACAGTCGGCAAGTCGTTTGAGGGAATATCTTGGTACCTTGGTGGCATCATCTTATCTTTAGCCGGCAAGTTTACCCAAATCTGAAAACCATGCATTACTCCACCGGCCTGATAAAAATCTGGGTGAGGTAATTCAGAGTGAATTATGCCGCGTCCAGCAGTCATCCATTGGACATCACCGGGATTCAAATCGCCTGAATTACCGGCCGAATCAGAATGCTGCATGGCTCCTTCAAGCATGTAAGTCACCGTTTCAAAACCGCGATGTGGGTGGGCTGGAGCACCAATTGCTTCTCTTGGCCCATAATTTACCGGACCCATTTCATCCAGTAACAGGAATGGTGACATCAATGACCCCATGGCAACAGGTCTTCTTACTTTGAATCCGCCGCCTTCAAGCACAGTATGAGTAGGAACTATTGTCTTCACATTACGCTTTACCATGGTCTCACTGACCCCAATATACTGCATTCGGTATACAAATACTTGCTATGACCCATGGGAATATTATAGAATACTAAATATTAAGAAAGGTAGGTATTAGGCACATATGATAACATGGCGGAATCAGTAGTCCTAGAACACGCAGCACAAGCAGACACAGATTTTCTTATGTATACTGGTAACTTTTGCGGCTACTGTACTGCAGCCAAGCGTTTACTTAAGGGAAAAAGTCTGTCAGTTAAGGAATATAATTTTGACCAGCACAGTGGACTTAGACAAGCGGTCGTAGCGGCTACAGGGCATCGAACTGTACCGGTTATATTCGATTTGCGAGATGGCAACGTAACGTTCATTGGCGGCTTTGATGAAACCAATGCCTATCTAAAGTGAATCATTGAAGGTCGTAAGCCATTCTTGGATCGACTCGTGATACTCGTTGGGAATCATATGACCCTTCTTGTGTTCAATCATCTCAATTGCCCATCCGGCACCCTCAAACAGGCTAGCAATAGCAAACCCATCTTCTAGCGAGACTCGAACATCCCGCTCACCGTGCATCCAAAACATTCGCTTCTTTTCCAGTTCATCAAGACGCATGCGTAACTCCATTGGCCTGACAAGGCGAGTTCCGATACATATTACGCCTTGAATTCTATCAGCTATCGGCAGGTGTAGTAATTCTTGAGCCATGGCACCTCCTTGCGAAAAGCCGCCAACAATAAGCGGGCCCTTTGGTGCTTGTTCGGCAATGATTTGTTCAAGTTGCGAAAGGCTTGAATCGACATCGATTAATTCACGCCGTGACAAATTAGCCCGCCTAGTGGCGTCTGCGTCATAGTCCTCATAGCGCCACCAAGTTAGTCCTCTAACTGGGTGATTATATCTTGCCTCTGGTACGATTAAAGTCCAACCGTCAGGCAAAATTTTTTCAGCAAACGGCCGCATCATCTCGGCATTGCCAGTCATCCCATGCATCATAATGAGGGTCGGCATACAGACACCTCACAGAGTCCATGAGCGAACTAAGGCACCGGCTACTTTGAGGTGAACAAAGGAATCTTGACCACGAACAGTAACGGTGATTGAATGCTCACCAGAACTGGAAGGAATGGTCCCAAAAGAGCCCTTTTCAGTGGCTCCTGCACCCCACGCTCTAGTTAACGGTGAGGCGCCTTGGTGGTCTTTGATACTAAGTGAGCCTGAGCCACCTTGTTGGCTTATCTCGACATCAAGATACCAGACCAAGGTATCCCATGCCTCATTTGGGGAGTATCCTTCATCTAGGAAAGTGTCGTAAACTTCCTGGTCGTTTTCTTCATACAAGTTGTCATGGATATCACCAGCACGGTAAAAGAAGACATCACCGGTATAGCCGGTATCCTTGACATTGAGGTTCATTGCTAAGTTGTCAACACCCTCACTATCAGTCCATTGTAAATTCTTAATAAATCCCTCTCGACCACTAAATACGTAGTTGAGTGTGTGGTCCTCACTTGATGTTGCTGAAACCGTGACTTCGCCATTGTAGATTTTATCGGTACTAGCCGACCAATCTTGGCCGAGTAATCTAAAGTTCCAACTGTTGCCAACTGCCCAAGGGAAATTGAATACCGCTTGTGGCTCACCATTCTCATAAACCGATAAACCATCCATGGTCACTCTGCCAAGGAATGGATTGTGATTGATTACTGCGTGGCGTTGTGCCTCGCCTTCTGAAGAAATCCCCAGCATGAACAGACCGTCATCTTCTCGAATGTCTGCAACAACTAACCGAGCACTGTCTTCACCAAACTCTGGAGTGATGAATGTGTAGAGCCACTGATCACCAATTTGCCAGTCTGGCAGGGCTAATTCATCTTCGGTAGTATCACCAATACCAGAGGCAGTAGTACTCTCATCACTTATGCAACCAGCAAGGCTGACTGTCATCATCAAAAGCGCCAGCAGGTAAGCACGCATGTCTACGCCTGTTGGACTTCTTTTGAAAGCCTAACGCTTCTAAGTTCTTCAGATTCTAATCAAAGAAGACCTGTATCATTCAACTTCCCAGTTCCGGCAAGAACTACCGCAACAATGGACATCAACTTGATTAGAATATTGAGTGAAGGACCAGAGGTGTCTTTGAATGGATCACCAATTGTATCACCAATAACTGCTGCATCGTGGGCACTGTCGCCCTTCTTTGCACCTTCAATGTGACCTTGTTCAATAGCTTTCTTGGCGTTGTCCCAAGCACCACCAGCATTAGCCATGAATAGCGCCATTAGAACACCAGTGACTAGAGAACCTGCCAACATACCACCAAGGGCTTGAGTTCCAAGCACAAAACCAACAATCACTGGTGCAGCAATTGCTACTACACCGGGACCGACCATTTCTCTTAGAGCTGCTTGTGTTGAGATATCGACACATTTCTTGGAATCAGGCTTAACACCTTCTCTGCCTTCTAGTAGTCCGTCAATTTCTTTGAATTGTCTTCGGATTTCAATAACCATATCGCCCGCAGCCTTACCAACTGAAGTCATAGTCATAGCCGCAACAACGAATGGTAGTCCGCCACCAATTAGTAATCCGATGACTACTATTGGCTCAGTTAGGTCGAGATTTACTCCACCATCGATGGTTGCAGTATATGCGGCAAACAATGCTAGGGAAGTCAAAGCCGCTGAACCGATTGCGAATCCTTTACCAACTGCTGCGGTAGTGTTACCGATAGAATCGAGTTCGTCGGTAATTGCCCGGACATCATCTCCAAGTCCACTCATCTCAGCAATTCCACCAGCATTGTCGGCTACTGGACCGTAAGCATCGACAGTCATTGTTACACCAACCGTTGCTAGCATACCCATAGCAGCCATAGCAATACAGTACAATCCCAGATCATTGCCACCAAATTCGTTAGCGCCAAGAATACCCATAGCAATCAATAGAATTGGAAGAAATGTCGACATCATGCCCACTGATAATCCTGCAATAGCATTGGTTGCCGGTCCGGTCTTGGACATTTCACCAATGTGTGGAATAGCCTTGGTCTTGATGCCAAATACTGGCTCGATACCGGTGTAATACTCGGTAACTAAACCGATTAGAATACCAACGATGCTACCAAGAACTACTGAGTGCATGACGCCGTACTTGACGTCAATGAAACCTTGTTGAATTGCAGCATAACCACCTACTGCAAATAAAATTGCTGCAATGAAGGTGGTATTTCTAAGCGCGGCTGCCGGGTCTTTGCCATTCTTTAGGAAGGCCATTGAGAACACACCAATAATAGAAGCAGTGTAACCAATGAATCCAAGCAGGATTGGTAGAAGCACATAATCTGCTGCGTTTGGAGTAGTGAATTCGTTAGCGATGATCATTGCTGCAATAATAGAGCCGACAAATGATTCGAAGATATCAGCACCCATTCCTGCTACGTCACCAACGTTGTCGCCAACGTTGTCGGCGATAACACCAGGATTTCTTGGATCGTCCTCTGGAATACCAGCTTCAACCTTACCAACTAGGTCAGCACCAACGTCAGCTGCCTTGGTATAAATTCCACCACCAACACGAGCGAACAGAGCAATTGAAGAAGCCCCCATACCAAATCCTGCTGCTGCCTTAATGATGTTTAGACCACTAGCAGCTGCATCTTCGCCAGACCCAGCTGCGTCACCAGCACCTAACCAGTAAGCAACTAGTGAGATACCGAGCAGACCAAGTCCACCGACTGACAGACCCATAACGGCGCCGCCGTTGTAAGATACTGCGAGGGCTGCAGATTGTCCGCCATTCTTAGCGGCCATTGCAGTTCTTCCATTAGCGGAGGTTGCTGCTTTCATCCCAGAGAAACCTGCTGCTACCGATGCCAGTGCACCAGCAAAGAAGGCCAAGGTGGTCTCGACATCGTTGAGCACGAACAATAGCGCACCAACAACTACGACGAAGATTCCAAGAATTTTATACTCTGCCTGTAAAAAGGCCATAGCACCATCTTGTATCTCTTCAGTGATGTCGGCAACTGTTTTGTTGTCGATTTTCACTTTATTTACTCTCATGTACAGTCCAAAAGCAATTATCAGACCAAAAAGGCCGGTCACTGCTGCAATCAAAGGTATATTTGTAATATCCATAATAAGCACCTATTGAGCCGGCGACCCGAGAACTCCTCATAAGTGGTTCCCCTATTTTATCGACAAAAATAGCCCATTGTTACTGCTTTTTGGCGAAGCGGAGGCCAAAAAACCAGCAAAATAGAGAAATGATTCAAAAAAGATGACCTCCACGGGCTACCATGGCAATCAGTGCGGAGGAGATCTTAGCCGAAATTGGACCTGTCCAGGAAGTATTAGATGCCCACGATGGCGTAGTGACCGTTATTGATACCGCAGAAGGCAATATTATGCTGTCTTTAGACGGTGGTTGTAATGGTTGTTCTTCTACCCCAATGACTGCCATGCAGATATTTTACTCGCTAATGAAACTCGATAATGTCAATGATGTAATATTTGTCAACGGTGAATTACCTGAGTACATGCGTGATTTCATCAAAAAGAAAATGGAAAAGGAAGCTACTGAAGCAGGAGAGAACTCTACTGCCGAAGGCGACCACGAACCGCGTGGCGAAATAGTTTGATTATTCTTCTTCACGCTTACCAATTGAATGTGGATTGGCTCCAAATGATACATTAGTACCACGAATGTTCATTCGTGCTGAAATGGCAATAATAATACACACTAAAGAAAGTGGTTTCGGCAGGTATTCCGAGCCCCACAGTGAACCACCTGACAAGGCCAGCCACCATAAGACAACGGCGCATAGTATCAAGGATCCAGCAATTATATTTTGCACCATATATTCGGCTTTTTCAGACCGAGAAAACGTCGCTATGAAAGTAAATAGCACTGCTGATAGGCCACACAGGGCTTCTGCGAGGTGCTCGATAAACACCACATCGACCCCTGCCATGACAAGGGGTAATGGTGGATGTTCTTAAGCACCAATCTGTATTAATTATTCAATCAGCCCAAGGGTAAGGTTTGTCAACGACTTCGCTTTGTTCTACTCATGGCTGGCAACGACTTCACCTTGGCGAAACCGCGGCCGACAGGTCCACCATTCTTTTCACGCAATCAAATCGCTCAAGCATTACATCAGGTTGCAGTGCTGCTGGAATTACAAGGCGCCAATGTGTTTAGGCTTAGATCATACCAAAATGCCAGCCGAACACTAGGCGGTATTACTGAGGATTTAGGAGAACTAGTCGCAACAGGAGAATTGTTTGACATCAAGGGTATTGGTAAAGGACTTGGCTCAGCAATATCTCAAGCAGTTGGTGAAGGAAGATGGCCAAGTGATTGGGTTGATTTACACAATAACACCCCGCCGGGACTAATTGAGATGCTTGGAATTCCAGGCCTTGGCCCCAAGCGCATCAAAATAATGAATGAAGAACTAGGTGTTGATTCAATTGCTACACTGCGACAAGCAGCCGAGGAAGATGCCATCGCTGGACTGAAAGGTTTTGGCGCCAAATCACAGCAAAAAATGTTAGACGGCATTGAATTATTAGCAAGGTTCAGAGCCCGCAGAAGACTCGATATCGGGCTAATGTATGGTGAAGCATTTGAACAAAAAATCGCCTCTATTGATGGCGTCATCAAAGCCCAACTCGCTGGTAGTGCAAGACGTCGCAGGGAAACAATTGGCGATTTGGATATCGTTGTTGGAGTACTTGATGAAAACAAAGACCGAGTTAGTCAAGCCATTCTAGGATTACCCGGGATTGCTGACGTCAAAGGTGCTGGCGAGTCTAAAATCAGTCTAATCCTTGATACAAGTATCTTCGAAGGCGGATTCTCGGTTGGCCATATCGACCCAAATGTAATGGCTGCAATTGGTGGCGATGATTACGAGCAATTAGAGTCAGGCGGCACTATTGATGCTCAAGTAAGACTAGTTACACCAGAAGTATTTCCATTTACTTTAGCGTACTTTACCGGTAGTAAAGAACACAATATTGTCATGCGCCAAAGAGCGATTGATCGTGGCCTCAGATTAAGTGAATTTGGTCTAGTTCCCGAAGCGGAAGCTGGGGAACTAAAGGGTATGGCGTCAGCACACCTTTCGTTGCCAGCATTAGATGAAGCGGATATTTACCGGCACCTAGACCTTGACTGGGTCTCACCCGAACTACGTGAAGACACTGGTGAAATCGCTGCTGCAACTGATAAGTTACTGCCTCGATTAATCGTCCCTTCTGATATTCGAGGCGCATTACACAACCATACCACTCTTTCTGACGGAGATGCGAGTCTAGAACAAATGGCTGATGCTGCTCGTAAGATTGGCTGGAATTGGCTTGGTATTGCTGACCATTCACCAACTTTGAAAATTGCCAATGGTGCTAGTGCTGAGGACTTGCTTGCCCAAGGCGAGGTAATCAGACAATACAATTCTGCATGGGCCAAGGAAGGAGTAGATTTCCGCTTATTCCACGGCGTCGAATCAGATATTCTTGAGGACGGGAAATTAGACCATCCCGATGATATACTGGCTGAATTGGATTATGTTGTGGCCTCAGTGCACGCCATGACCAAGTGGAAGAATCGAGATGAAGTGACCAATACTGAGGAATTACTCAGAGTTATTGACCACCCTGCCACGTCGATTCTTGGACATCCAACAGGTCGTATTTTACAAGGCAGAGACGGCTATGAGGTAGACATGTTTGCCGTAATTGAACATATGGCTGAACATAATGCTGCAGGACGAATGAAGGCTGTTGAATTAAACGCCAGTCCGTATCGATTAGACTTAGACTGGCGCTTGTGCAAATATGCTAAAGCCAACAATGTACCAGTGATTATCAACCCTGATGCTCATTCCGTCCGTGGCCTGGCTGATGTCGCATATGGCGTGATGGCAGCCAGAAAAGGCTGGCTCGAATCTGATGATATCCTAAATTCACTATCTGGACACGACATGACCAAGCGCTTGTCTTGAACATACATTGATGAAAGACGAGGATGTGGAAAGTACATGCGAACATTGCGTACTGCTATCATGGGAGCCTCAATGGTACTGCCTGGAATGTTTCTCGCGCTACTCATTTGGTACATCGCAGGAAAACCAACTACTGAACCATTGGAGACACTTATCTGCAATGTAATTCCAATGATTTCCATTGCCTTAGGCCTAGTATTTGGCTGGTTGACTGGCGGAGAATATGAACAGTGAGTGATTACCGTGGCAGAGGAACTTGAGATAACCCAATGGGAAGATATTGTCAGCAAATTCACTAAAACATTCAATGGCCTTGGTACGGTTTTACACAATGAAAAAATCGCTTCGTTTACTTCAAAAGCACCAGATGTTGAAACCGGAATTGCCATCTATTCTGACGGCCAATTCTCAGCCGCAATGCCACTACATGGCATAGACTCAGTAGTGAAAAAGGTGATTTTTAATCATGAATCAATCACTCTAAAAGGTGATTCAATCGAATATACTTACCGGATTCCACCACAGATACTCAAACGCCGAGGCGAGTGAATGAAACGCAGCGAGAAAGCTGAAAAAATCGCAGTAATGCTTGAAGAGTTGTACCCTGAAACCCCAGTCCCTCTAGACCACGAAAACGCATTTCAATTACTAGTAGCAGTGCTAATGAGTGCTCAAACCACTGATTTGAAAGTCAACGAAGTAACTCCTGCTTTATTTGCCAAGGCGCCAAATGCCAAAGCAATGGCTCAATTACCGGTTGAAGTGATTCTAGCCGATATTCGTCAAGTCGGCCTTGCACCGACCAAAGCCAAGAACATTAGACGGATGTCAGAAATGCTCATGGAAACTCACGCTGGTGAAGTACCTGCTTCGTTTGAAGCATTAGAGGCATTACCTGGAGTCGGTCACAAAACGGCTGGTGTAGTCATGGCTCAGTCATTTGGTGTACCGGCTTTCCCTATTGACACTCACATACACCGATTAGCCGCAAGATGGGGTTTATCCAATGGCAAGAATGTCGATAAAACAGAAAAAGATTTGAAAGCCGTATTTCCCAAAGAATTGTGGAATAAATTGCACTTACAAATTATCTTTTTTGGTCGTGAATACTGTCCGGCAAGAGGTCATGATCTAACCACATGCCCAATCTGCTCATGGACTGCTACCAAGAAACGAATCGCTGAAGAGATGAAACGCTAATCAGAGAATTGACAGATTTGCTGCTGCTACATTACCAACCAGCAACACACCAGTAATTACTGCAGTGACTCTTACTGCTGTATGATGGGCATCGCCTTGATTAGCCTCACGTAACAGCGCATAGGCAATTAGACCCATGCCCACAGATTGTAGCATGCTAGATAACGCATCAAGGCTGGTGCCTAACTTTTCATGAGAAAACTGGTCTTCTGCGTATTTACTAGCATCCAACACTCCGTCACGCTCATAGTCAGCCGGATTAGGCGCTCCAACTAAATCTGTAACCTGTGCAAACATGGCACCAATTACAATAATTACAATGCCAATCATTAGCCATTTACTAAACGAGTAGGTGCCATATTTATCTAAAAATTTCGGCTGCGGTTGGTATGCAGCCATTGGTTGCATCGGCTGCATAGGTTGGATTGGTTGTGGGTTCTGGGCTTGTACAGGGGGACCGGGGGCCGGTTGCATAATACCTAATTGCGGAATCAATCTATAATACTTGACAATCATCAAACCGAGAATATTGATGATGCAGCGTCAAGAATCACCGCGGTCAGCAATGAAGTTAGACCGGCAATCCAAAGGAAGGAAATAGATTGGCCAAGAGCACTGGTAAACCCACCACCACGTAGCCTTGTGGCAATCAATGAAACTGCTAAAATTTGAATGAGAATCAATATTGAAACCACGATTTTGAACATCCGGATATTTTCTCCAACCGAACTAGCATCTTCCATAACAGGTAAAGCCACACCACCACCGAAGTCTGACAATGCTGAAACATCGGTATCAACTAGGCCACTGGCAACACCAGCAATTGCATCACCAAGTTGTAAAACAATGGAAATTGTCACGTTTAGGCTGGTTACGCTGGCAATTAGTAAACCAATGGCAACACCCCACATGGTGCTAGCAGACAATCCCCGACGCCTTCTTAGTGACAACAAACTACCCACGGAGCGACTGACCATTTCAGCGGTTTCGGCTGGCTTGCCTGATGATTGTGAACCCTCAATATAGATTCTCATGTACCTAGAGATAACTGAAGAATTGGTATCGGCGTTGAAGTAATCCCAAGCACGGTCTGAATCAATCCTTGTTGATAATCGCTTTTCTAATCGGTCAATTGATGAATCTAGACGACCAAAATCAATTCCTCTTAGCGCCTTTATGGTCGCCGATGGTTCCGCCGATCTGGCTTGAGCAGTACCACCAAGTGCGCGAATAAAATCAGGATATGTTTCATCACGACGCAGCACCATACCTTCTTCTCGTCTAATCATTATCGATGGGAACAGCATTGGTGTTAGTGGTATGGCGAAAATAAGTAAACCAAACTTATCCCACTGATCGCTAAGAACATTCCAATTACTGATGACTACCAGCGACATAACTACTGACAATAGCGCAGTAAATGAACCGGCAATTAAAAATGACCGCCTGAAATTGATTCTAAAGGGGGTATCCATCTCATCCCTAGCAAAGGTTTGATCCTCTGGAATAGTTGACCTAAAAGCGAATACAGCCCCTATCTGAACTATAGTGAAAACAAAACCGGCAAGCAGTAAAAATCTGATGCGACTAAACAGTTCAATTGGTTCTGCGTCAGGCGTACCAACTTCGAATAGCACTAGATGAATCCCGGCGATAACCAAGGCAAATAGAGCTGCAGATACTAGTGAGACATAGATTTCTTTCATGGTGTCTACTGATTCCAATCTAGTATCGTATAACGTAGTGTACTGTTCAGCAACAGTTTCTTGTTCCGCACGCATAAACTCATCGATTGGTTGTCCAGCTTCAATAGAGAAAGCCATCCGGTCCAAGAAATCTGTCCATAATGGGCTAGGGCTCTGATGTGCCACGATTCTAGCCGCTTCAGGAAGCGATGTATGCCATTTGTCAACTAGAGTCTCAATGCGCTTTACTTCAGAGGCTAATTCTCCATAGTCACTCATTTGTTTAAGGATATCAAATATTGACTTAGCACCAACCTCACCTAGTGATAATATACCCATACGGGTGATGAACATGTGCATTTCTTTCTCAATTAGCGTTGCTGACCTTTGCACTTCAATCAAAGGAAAGGCGATCGCCGCCAATGCAGTAATTATAGGAAATACCAATATCATCAAGACGCCTGCAAAGCCCTGAAATAGCGCTCCTTCCCCAAGGCCGCCGGTAAGAAATATAATTGCCAAGGCAGTGATTAACCCTGCTAGTCCAGCACCACCGACGAAAATAATCAGGAAACGTGGAATCGGCATTTCGAGACGACGAATTGCTACTTGCCAGACAGGCATTCTTTCCATAGTCAAATCTCCTAGCCGTGATTAATACCTGTCCAATTGTCAATTGCTCGGTTAAATGCCTCAAAGCCATTATTGTAGTATATCCCGAGTAAATCAAACACATCGTCATAGTGAGTTAAATCTCTATCAGCCATTTTGTCAAGGGCTGCTGCTCTTGCCAGCATCTCATCATAGATGTCACGCTTGTTGGCAAATCCTGCCATTGCGGCAATTTTATTCTCTAGCAAATGGCTTTGAAACATACCGCGGAAATAGTGCTTATCCTTGACTGGGTCCCATTCGAACATACCTCTAGTCAACACACCATCGCTGTGTTTGTTGTAACCTATGACTTCATCAATTCCGGTTACTCTTCTAGCGATACCACCACCTGGTGCCTCGACAACTTCTTGGAAAATCGCGAAGTTCAAGTTGTCGAAGAACCGTATTGGTACATTGATCGGGTCACCAGTAAATCTCTGAATCATCTTTACGATTGACGATGCGTGGAATGTCGCAATTACCGGGTGACCAGTTTGCATCGCCTGGAATGCAGTAGCTCCTTCAACACCACGTATCTCACCGATAATGATGTATCTTGGTCTGCTTCTAAGCGCAGCTTTGAGCAGGTCGAACATTTCGACACGAGACTCTTCATTCTTAGAATCTCTAGTTACTAGACGTTGCCAAATCTTGTGTCTTACTTTAACCTCGGGCGTGTCTTCAGCAGAGTAAATTTTGACGTTGTGGTCGATAAATGGTAAAATAGCATTCAGCGTAGTAGTCTTACCCGATGCTGTTTCTCCAGAAACCAGTACCGACATACCGTACTCTAGGCAAATCCAGATGTAAGCAGCAACTTGTGAAGAAATCGTCCCCCACTTGATTAGTTGAATAATTGAAATGGTTTCCTCCGCGAATTTACGGATAGTGAATGACGGACCAAGCATCGATACGTCATCAGAGAATATGATGTTAATACGAGAGCCGTCGAGTAATGCTCCGTCAATAATTGGCTTATTGTCAGATACCGGGCGGCCAATACGCTCAGACATCGCCCGCAAATAACGGGATAATAGTTCACGCTCACGGAACCTGATGTTGGAAGTTACCATGCCGAATACCTTGTGATCCATGTGAATATGCTTGAGACCAATAGAGTGTATATCTTCCAGCATCTCATCAGAAAGTAGTGGTTCTAGTGGTCCATTTTTAATTAGGTCGCGAATAATAATGTATTCTAACCTGGCTCTTTGTTCAGGAGTGACAATGACACGTTTGTCATCCATCCCAATCATTTCCCAAAGTCGTCCTTGACGACGAGGGGCTGCGCTGACATCGCTTTCTAGTACGGTGTACCGGTCTACCATTTGGGTAAGGATATTTTCAAATTCCCCATCTGTAGTGAAAGTTGGTGCTGTTGGTGCCTCTTGGAGAAGCGTCTCGACTAAGTCACGACGCATGTTTTCTTCTTCTTCAGTAAGCTGCGGCTCGAGGCCGAACCAGAGAATTTCTCCACCGCTACCGTCATCATCTTCTGGCGGTTCGTAAATGTGAATAAAAATTGGCTCTTTCGCCGAGTAAATTAAATTAAGTGGCCGTTCTTTTTTGGCATCTCTATCAAGAGGACCGTAGTAAATTGGTCGTGTTCCATATCTCGATTCAAAGTCTCGAACCCAATCAGCAACGTGTGGATAAGCAGCCATGACGCTGTTGAGGTCACCTTTTGCAAATCTATCTTCATCAGCCATGATAACACCCCTCAACTGACCGCCGTAATATCAACGATGAAGCCCATACTCGGCTCAACACGCCAGCCAACGCTAGTTTGAACTGGCCCTGCGGCTCTTAAGAATCTAGTAACGACGATGTTTCTCTTCAAGTCTCCACCGATAAGTGTAGTGGACAAATCTAGTACCACTTCTGCTGATGCGCGCATGCTGTGTAATAATTTATGATCCATTTCATCAGGATCGACACATAACATAATTGAGCGACCATCTGCAGTTGTCTTACGTAATCTTTGCATTAAATCGAATCTTTGCTTATCATCTAAACCGTCATCCATCAAAGCACTAGCTGAATCTAGTATTACCACATCTGCTTCTTCTACCGCTTTACTTTGCAGCACATCCTCAAGACCAACGTCATCTCTTGCTTCTGCAACAGTACCAAATCTAGAGAACACCATTAAGCGGCCTTCTCTTAAGGCATCTGTTACTCCGTAACCAATCGATTCCATCTGTTCAATCCAGCCTCTAGTAGTTAATTCAGTAGTGACAACAAGAATCTTAACGCCATTATGTAGCATGCCGTGAACCAGTCTCTGTGAGATCAACGATTTACCTCCACCCACTAACCCTTGAAGGACATAGAGTGACCTGTTTGGTAATCTTAGGCCCATCGTGTCAGCAAGCGAATCTGTTTCTACATCAAATGCAAATCCATCTTCCACAGGCTTGTGCGGAAAGTTGAGTGGGTCGTCAGAGTTCATTTAATCTCGCCTCCGTGGACTGTGAATCTTGCCCTTCATATCCAGCAACAGTTACTGAAATAACAAGAATTGTTAGTTTAATGTCGGAATTATCCGCTAAAGCCCATGTACCAGTCATTTCAACTTCCAAAAGCTCCGTAGTGCCCCAATCTCCGCCTGCTGGCAATATCGTTGCACTAACATCTACATCTGGGATTACAACGCCATCTAATTGAATAAATAATGAAGTTTCATCTAATGCATATTCTCCGGTATTTTGTAGGTAAATTGTGATTGTCTCGGCAGCTGGGTCAGTCGTATCATATGCTACATTGGATAAATCTCCAGCATAGTCGAAAGAGGTTTTTGAATCTGCCTCGGCAGCGCGCCTTTCAACTTCCATTGCGGAAGTCATATCGCCGTATTGGGCAATTAACACCGCCGAAACAGCACCTGAAATCAACAGTGCCGTTGCCAAAAAGATGTAGGTAGATGCTCCTCCGTCTGCCATAATAATACCTCAAATTAATGCTCTTGTAACGCTATAGCCGTCAACTGTAATTGCTAAGTCATCAAAGCTACTGTTGCCTAAGCCTCGCCATTCGACGGTAACAATATCGCCTGAATAGATAAAGTCTGAGTCAACAGATGGTGCAAGGACTGAAAGTTTGGTAGGATTATTTCCATCTAAAAATAGCCAAACTTCGTTAACTGGGACAATTGTTGCACCTGTATTGCTAAAAGTCACATCGATTACTGTAGTTCTAGATACTACCGATAAAGCACCGTTACTAGCCCCTGGCGGGACGTTGTCAATTACAATAGTTGGGTCGGACGAGTAATCTCCATGGTTGGTGATTGACCATGAAATTATAGCCCCCGTACTATTTACTGTATACGTACCCGAAAAACCGCCGGGCTCTAGTGTACTGAGTGTTCCGTCAGCATAGCCTGTTCCTGCATTATCAATTTGTAGCGTAGTAACTGCCCCTAGCGCAATATCTGCATTGTCTATGGTGAAAAAAGATGATGGTTCACTGGCCGATTCAATGGTTTCTAATGATGTTTCCATTCGAAGATCAATCGCATTGACTGCTAAAGCCAATACTACCAACATCGAAGTGCCCACTATTAGACCACCTACGCCGACCGATGCACCCATTTCATTCTTCTCCTCTAAGTTGCTTTACCTGTCGCCAAGACGATACTAGTGCTGAAAAAGTCAACAATTCACGGTGCGGAAGATGGTCTTCCAAAGCAGCTTCTGCCTCACCTGGTGTTGCAAGTTGAACAATGGCCAACACTGAATTACCTTCATCTTGGGTCAACATTCCCGAATTAATGGCTTTTTGTGCAAAGTTAACGGCAGCCATACCTGACATGTGGTCAAGCAGTAATGCGGCAACTGTTGGTGCACCAACAGCATTAGATTTCGCAGTTGGACCAGATGAAGGAGCTACGAGGAATGGGTTTGCCGCTAATGCTTGAGCTTCATACAACTCAACTAACGGTGCTTCATCCTCAGCCATCAAACGATTAACGCCTGAAGCAGGAATTACTTCACCACTTGCAGTGATAATTGTGTCTCCTGCGCCGATTTCAGTTTCATCAGACTCATCATGAACCATTGGATTACCCTCTAGGTCAACCTTTTGTCCTGCTGGACTAAAGGTCATGCTTTCCTCAAGGCGTTTTTCAACCAATCCTAGTACATCCTCGACCATGTCGAGACGGCTACTAATTAATCGCTCTAATCCAGATGTGTCGACTTGAGCATTAACTTGTGCAGGTTGTGCAGGAGCCATGGTTTGTGTAACCGTTGGCACGCTACCAATACTGTTCAGTTTTGCCCTAGTTGGGCCTGGCGAGATCGTCCATGCATCTTCTTCACTAAGTTCTCCCTCTTCGGGTAGTGGGACTTGCTCAATTGCCACATTGGACAAAATCTTCAGTCTTTCTTCACTTAGTTCTGCGTCGGCATCTCTGATATTACCTGTGTTGTTACTAAATGGCCATGCCATTAGCATACCTCCTTGCCGTCGAGAATAAATTCTCAACAGCAAGCAAAATCAGATAACTGAGGAACCGGCATCGTCGCTTTCAATAACTAGTGTTTCAAAGGTTGTACCGCCACTTTCAACGTGGATATACAAAGCTGCTGAACCACCGGCTACGGCAGTCGCGTCACAAGTAGCTGCTGCAATCAAAATCTTGTATGCGAATTGAGTAGTCATTTCTGCTTCCCCACTAAATGCGGATTGTGATTGTAGACCAACTTGTGCAGCACCAAAGGCACCCGCACTGTCTTCGTAACCGATACCAGCATCACAGTACAGTTGCCATGAGATTGTTTCGGGAATGATGGTGTCGCTACCTGCTGCTAATCTGACATACAGAACGTAATCAGCATTGTTATCAACGAAACCTTGCATGATTGCTAATTTACCAGATAATTCATCAGATGTATCATCACCTGCAGTTTGAGCGTTTTGCTGTAACTTTTCTGCGGTTTGAATGATAACAGCTGATGCTACTGCGGCAACTAGAATCAGTGAGATAAATACAATCATAGCACCGATACCAATAGCACCCCAAGTATCTTCTTGTTGGTTGTTATTTGCAGTTCTCACACTACCACCGTCCCTGAGGCAGTAGAAGATCCATAGGATAACACTTCATAAGTGAATCCAGCGTTTCCAGCAGCAAGTGTTAGCACGTGGTTTTCATTAGCAGCCGGAGCACAGTTAGCAACGTTTAGAGTAACTTGATAGATTTGTCCAGCAAGTGCATCTCCTCCACCACCATTTGTGCTTACAGCAGCTGCACCATTAAGTGTGCCAGCATCTGGAGAAGCAGCAGTACAGGTTACTGACCATGCTATTTCAGCCATGCCGACTGATTCCGAACCTGGAGCTAATTCCCATGTCATCCTCAATGTACCACCATTGTCAATCACAATCGACAAAGGCATTACTTTTGACGCCATTTGGTCTTGTGTTTGGTCACCAGTAGCCTGGGCATTCTGTTGCAATTTCTCAGCGGTCTGTATAATCACCGCAGACGCTACCGCAGCAACTAGAATCAATGCAATAAACACAATCATTGCACCAATACCCATTGCAGCGATAGTATCGCTGTTTTCGTTTTTCATTTCGTTATTATTTTTCATATTTTCACCTTTTTTATTTTTTTACTCGTCCTCCCGCATAGCGGGTGGAATTGGATGGGGCTCAGGATTTACCTCCTGTGCCCATATCGATGGTTAGTGGCATTCTTATCAGCGCCACCTCATCGGGGGATAGACGTTCCACAAAGGGAACTTTAGCCGTGGTATAACCTGGTGGTAGCCACGGCGTGAGTATGATATCGGCAAGCGGTTCCATTGACCGATTTTGTGCCCTAATGGTGACCATTATCTCGCCTGAGCGCATTTCATAGCTAGTGGAAACTGCTAATTTACGGGATAGAGGCATTTCATCTGCTCCGTAACGGCCCATTGACTTGATGTCAAATCTAAGTGGCAGGTTGCCACCTGGAGCAATAATAGGTAAATCGACTGAATGAGGCTCAGAAACCCAGCCATCTGGAACTGGAGGCGATAAGCGCATTGCTGGCATAGCAATTGGCCCGT
>Ga0181420_1000413_pt1 | contig 17357 bp, 23 predicted proteins | sample 43SPOviralmetaG_FD_130145 | JGI IMG/M metagenome (GOLD analysis project Ga0181420, IMG submission 130145) | Marine viral communities from the oligotrophic San Pedro Time Series (SPOT) site, San Pedro Channel, CA, USA - 43 SPOT_SRF_2013-05-22 | ecosystem: Environmental > Aquatic > Marine > Strait... | reverse complement strand
TTTTGGGTCACTGGATAAGATCGCGAATAGATCAAACGTCTCGTATTTCTGCATCACCACCTTCGATGTCGTTTATAACGACTCGGAAAGTGAGACCATGAACATGTCCGGACAAGAGATGGACGGTAACGCTGACCCGGGTCAATACAGTGAATGGCTCACCAGCTTAAAAACGAAATGATAAAGTACTCTACATGTGTGGTATACTAGCACTCTTCGGGGAGGACGCCGAGACGCCGTCGTACCTCCTGAACCACAGGGGGCCGGATGGGTACGCGAGTAAGAAGATCGGGCGGTGCCGCATGGACTTTTACAGGCTGGCGATAAACGATCTCACGCCGACGGGTATGCAGCCGTTCATACGGGACAAGAAAATGTTGGTGTGTAACGGTGAGATTTATAACCACGAGCGGTTCCGATACTACGAAGAACTCAAGGGAACCTCCGATTGTGAGATCCTCATCCCAGTCATTGATTCGTTCGGTATTTTCGATGCGGTCAAGCACCACATCAACGGTGATTTCGCCCTCGTCTACACGGACGGTAACCGCGTCATGGCCGCCCGTGATCCGTACGGTGTGCGCCCACTGTTCTATACAAGGTACGACGAAGGGTCCATCGCGTTCGCGAGCGAGGTCAAGGCCCTGTTGTGGCTGAACAGCGAGATACACATCTTCCCACCTGGGCACATCTACGATTCCTACGTGGACGATTTCGTGTGTTATCACACCACCTATTGGCCGGTGAACAGGTACCTCGTCCATAATCACCACCGAGCCGTGCGAGAGGCGCTGGAGCACGCGGTCCACGACAGGCTCGAAACCACCGAGCGCGACGTAGGCTTCCTCCTCTCGGGGGGACTCGACAGTAGCCTCATCGCGTCCATCGCCTCCCGAAAATTGGGGACCATCAAGACCTTCTCCATCGGTCTAGAGGGAAGCCCCGACCTCCTGGCCGCGCGAAGTGTCTCCAAGTACCTCAAGACGGATCATACCGAGGTGACGTTCACGACGAGTGAGGGTATCAATCACATCAACGACGTGATCCATTCGCTCGAAAGTTACGATACCACCACGGTTCGAGCGAGCACGCCCATGTGGCTCCTGTGCAAGTACATCAAGCAGAACACGTCGTGTCGGTACATATTTTCTGGTGAAGGGAGCGACGAGATTCTGGGCGGATACCTCTACTTCCATAAAGCGCCCAACGTGGACGCGTTCGCGTGCGAGAACATGCGACGCCTGCGACTCATCCACCAGTTCGACGGACTCCGCGCCGATAGGTGCGCGGGCGCGCACGGCCTCGACCTGATCGTACCGTTTCTGGACAAGGAATTCGTCGAGGTGTGTATGACGATGAATCAACACCTTAAAATTGACCCAGTCGAGAAGAAGGTCCTTCGCGAAGCCTTCGAGGGGTACTTACCGGACGATGTCCTGTTACGCCGCAAGGACGGTATGAGCGATGCAGTCGGCACGAACTGGGTCGCGCAGATCAAAGCGTACGCTGAGAATGACGTCTCCGACGATCAGTTCAAGGAGATCAGGGCCAAGTGTAGGTACCACAACGTTCCCCTCACGAAAGAAGAGGCGTTGTACCGAAGCATATTTTGGAAGATGTACGGTAAAGATAACGACCACCTCATCACTGAAATCTGGCGTCCGAAGTGGACCACAGTGAAGGATCCGAGTGCGAGGCTACTTATAGAATAAGATCTACTGTAATGTAAACATGGCCCACTTCGTGCGAAGTTTCGATTGTAAGGATGAAAGCCACGTCATGTGGTTGAAGGATGTCGGTGAGGGTATGGCGAAGACCATCAGCGGCGAGAAGCTCGATGTCCTAAACTTCGTCAACAAGAACCCCCTGCCGGGCAAGCCGTCCATCGATAATCCAGTGGACTGGGCGTACGTTCATTTCCAACTCTGCATGAAGTACTCGAACGCTGTCTTACACTGCGACGCGTTTGTTCCTACCGCAAAATGATTCGTATTCCACCCTTGTGAAATCTTGCGGGTCGGAGTTTGCGTCCATTCTCACGAGAAGGATCTTGCCGAACACTTCCTCGTTACTGAACGGTCGGGGTAAGGTGTTTTCGTTCTTGGATACACCACCCTCTGCCTTCATGATCACGACGTCTATGTCAGGCCACTGCCCGATGAATGTTTGCCTGCCTCTCAAGAGTTTGAAGATTTGATTCTTCATTGGTGATATGTCTAGGTCTATTTCCTCTATCTCACCGCGTTTCTCGTGGATGAGGACCGCACGGTTGTTCATACTTACATGGTTGTAATAAAAAAAATATTTGTTCAAAGTAAACATGAACAAGGGCGTCGTTCTTGCCGCCATCGTAATCCTCGCGATTCTGTACATTCACCACGCGAAGCATGAGAAATTCACCGCGTACAGGTACGGCTACGTCGACACGAACCCGGTGCGCAGGGTTTCCGGTTTCTTCGACGGGTGCTCCCCTGAGAACATGGAGGATTGCACGAGGAACAACCCGTACGAGGGTCTACCCCTTCCGTAAGCCACTTATAGATTCGGGTACAGATACATATGAGAATGGAGAACCCGATGAGACAATACGTCGTCGAGCAGTTCTCGGCCGTCTTCGGCGTCGGGGTCGACGATGCGCTGTGCTCGGACCTCGAGAAGTGTATCGTGCGGCACTCGAAACGGACGATCGAGAGTACCAAGAAGGGTGTGGCGGCGTGGGACAATCATAAATTTACGAACATATACAAGCACAAGTTTCTCTTTCTGAAGAACGCACTCACTTCGAACGAGGACCTTAGGAGTAAAGTCATGACGCGAGAACTTTCCGTAGTTGAAGTTGTGTCGATGCGACCGGAACAACTTCAACCAGAGGGTATGTATGCGAAGACGGTGGAGGACAACGTACACAAAGAGATGCACAAGGAATACCTCATTCGCAAGGCGGAACAGGAACACGTCGGCTTCTTCAAATGCATGAAGTGTAAGTCGAACAAGACGACGTATTACCAATTACAAACGCGCTCAGCGGATGAGCCCATGACCACGTACGTATCCTGTATTAATTGTGGAAAAAGGTGGAAATGTTGAGCCAATGCTCGGACGCGGTGAGATCGGTCGGCATGTCGCCGACGGAGAGGACGAAGTTGTAGGGGAGTTTCTCTTTCATGATACCCTTAGTCTCCGGGCTTGTGAATCCAATATAATCGTACATGATGTTATATTCCTTCAACTGGTCCACCGTGAAATCGATGACACGGGGTATTCCAGCCCTCGCGGTGATGATGACTATTTTGTACCCTTTCAGGGTCGCTATGTACAATAGATCAATGATGGGACCGTTCGGTCGGCCGTCCGTGAAGATGAGTGTATCATCTATGTCGAACATGACCGCGTCCACACCGGATACCGTACGATTCGAAATGTAGTTGACCCCCGCGACCTTCAGCTGTTCCATCATATAACCTTATTAAAGATTTAAATTTCTATACCAGTAAAGTGAAATGATCGTCGATATCGATTCGCAGGTTGCCAAGATCACCGAGGACCACGGTGATACATGTACCGTCAAATTCCTGGAGAAACGGACGAACAGTACGTACTGCTTCTCTACCGAAAAGAGTACCGTTCCTAAAGACGCGATCTCTGGGTACTACGAATGCGAAAAGCTAGAGGATACCGGGCACTTCATGAAGGAAGCTGATAACGTTTACGTGTACTACGACGAACACGGGGACAAGGATTTTACCTGCTCCGACACGGAGTGCGAAAGCGAGGACGAATCCCTTGTCGACGAAACGGACATAGAGGTTGATGCCTAGATGTACGTAATGGACTCTGAACCGAAGAAGCGCGTCACTAAAAACGACAAGAAGCACAAAAAGCACGTGTACTCTCAGAAACATATAAGAATGCTACTTAAACAAATGGAAGCTACTAAAAGGAATGGCCCCGTACACCCCGCCGATCGCCCATTACTCTCAGATGGACGTGTCGATGTACCCCGACGATGATATGTTCGCCTTCATAGGCAGGACGGGTAAGCGGTTTTACTGGCTCACACATAAACTCGGCCTCGACTATCTCTGGTACGATAAGACCAGAAAAGTCATAGAGATATGGGGGCCGTACTACACCCACGTCAACGCACAATCGGCGAAAGTGATTGAATGTGAGCTCGACTTTTTTATGAACAAAGTTAAGGAAGACGTGATTATTCAAGATGAGAATGTACACACGACCGAAACCCCGTGTGAGATGTGAGCCAGAGACGAACGCGCGTCCTGCCAAGGATTCGTTCCTTCACAGGATAATAACTCCAACATTCCGTGCGGAACATGAATCCATTAAAGAACCGGTCATGTACCAAGCTGCGTACCTGAAAGCGCTGGAACAAAACAACATCGACATGGGCATCCCTTTCGTTGACCCCGAATTACCTATTTATACACCACCCCCTCCCCGTGATAAATCTGACGAACCGGACCTCCCGTTTTTAGATCGCGTGTACGTGAACTTCAGGATTTTGAAGAGTGGCATCGTAAGGATTAAAATCGTTCCGAACTTTCTGATTATCTACGAGCAGTACTATAAACGCAATGCGAGGCCCCCGTTAAAGCTCGTACTACAAGCGTACAAGGCGAGGGGGTTCAGCAATGCGTTTATCGAAAAGGTGAAACAGAACGAGCAGAAGCGACTTCTCTTCGTAAAGAAAGTACCTGCCATTTTGGCAAAGATATTTGACAAGGAACCTGTCAAAAAGGTAAAAAGGGAAAAGCCGCCGATCGAAGAGGATGAACCACCGAAACCACAGGCTGCCGATGAAGAGGAAGACGGCACGATGGACGTAGAGCCGGAAGAAGAGACGGAAGAACCCGTGGAGGAGGAGGTTTACTTTTCAGACGAGAATTGATACAGGAACATGTGCTCAGGGCGCGACACCGGGGCACCGTACCCGAGACCCTTCAGGAACGGGTCCACTTCACTGCTCTTCATGTTGTGTATTTCAACCATGATGGCAGGTTTATATTTTGTAATCAAATCCAAAGCACCTTTCAATACCTTACTCTCGTGTCCCTCGACGTCTAGCTTAATGAACGATGGTACCCCTCCGTACACGTCGTCCAGCCTTTTACGTTCCACTGAGACAGAGATTGATCGCGTTTCCTCTGGAATATCGAACCCGCTGTTCCCGTAATTGATCACAGGAAGTCGGTGAATCTCCGGATCCGGTTTCGGGATGAATATATCTGCTTTGTCGGTGGTATCCGAGAGCGCGTAGTCGAACACAGTCACTGAATTCTTCAGTTTATTCGCTTGAACGTTTTGTTTGGCTACCTCGTGGTACAGGGGTTCCCATGCGCACACGGGCCCGAATTCGGAAAACATGAGACTGTTGTACCCTATGTTCGCGCCGATATCGAGAATATCCGTGCCGGGTCGGTAACACTGCCGCAGATCTTCTCGCATCCACCCGTCCCACTCGAACCCGTTCGCCAGGGTTGGAGTGATGTAGCGGTCGTTCGCTATCACGAAGAGATCGTACACTTTATTGTTAATATGAACCAATTTGAGATCCATATTAACAGTAGGGAGACTAGTATCTTTAAATTCAAGTAGAGGCGCCTGCCGCTGCGATAAGTGGAGCAATTTGTCTTCCGACCTGAAAAATTTGCCCAGCTATATTTCTGATTGAGGCTGAGCGGGACGTGAAAAAATTTATGGACATTATCAGGGGGACCACGAAACCGAGTTGTCTAGCAGCTAAAGCAATAAGTTTTATGGCTTCTTCTGCACCCCTTCTGTCAGTCGGGAAATAGATGATAAGGCAACAAAAAAATGTATATAAAACTGCTGGTATCTCCCTGCCAGCAAGTGAACGTCCATAGTTATTCTTGGGCCAAGTTACAAAAATACCTCGATAAACTGTTTCGGCTTGAGTTTGGTAGAACTTATCGATGAAAGGTTGAATCACGTTTTGCCACTTGCGGAACCAGTGAGGATCCTTACCCCTGTTTATGCCGAGTATTCTACCCTGTACCCGACTACCTTCGTATTGTAAGAATTGGTCTATCACGTCGTCGGGATATCTAGGATTTGTAGCTAACATGGTCAAGTAGAGCACGGTGATTACTATAGACGCGATTACCTTCGGTTTGTTGAGACAAAGTCTCCTTGTAATATTGATTATTCTGCTTTCCGCTGCCGCTGGGACAAGATTCCCGCTGTTCGCCATGCTTACTACTGCCTGCACGTTCCCGGTACCAAGCGCCTCTGCAACCTCTCGCCTCAGTAGCTGCTTTCGACGCGCGGTTTGAATTTTCTTCGCAGCTTGGATCTTGAGCTTTTGGATCGTCGTGGCTGCTTTTCGCATCTTGGTAACTTTCTTCCTGTTAATCATTCCTCGTACCGTTTTTTGGATCGTCGCGGCTGCTTTTCGCATCTTGGTAACTTTCTTCCTGTTAATCATTCCTCGTACCGTTTTTTGGATCTTGGTGCTCGCAGCATTCTCCTTACGTCTCGTCATCATTTTGTTGAACATCGTCTTCGCCTTGACTTCATTTGTTCCATTGTTTTTTGTAGCCTTGTTCTTTGCCTGAGTTCGTTTCACCCTTTTGAGGGCACCGGCCTTATACTTTGTGTTGATCACCGTGCGGGCCTTCCTGACCGGACTGGGTGTCTCCCTCATGAGTCTCAAGTAGTTTCGTCTCTCTTTGCGCCGGTTCTTCGTCAAAGTACTTACGTAAACTGAATTCTTGTTGACTGGCGTTCGTTTGACAGTAGTTTTAACCATTCCTTGTTACTACTGCAGAAAATTATTAACGGCGATTGGCGAGATTGGGCAAGGGCTGTGTGGCGAATGTGCGAATATTTCGCGGTCCCATGCTCACAGGGACACCGGCGGGGAAACCGACAGGACTCTTCCTCGGGCTCCTCGGCTTCCGGGTACTCGCTGCCGCCCTCTTATAACGGACATGCATATCTTTTACGAGTCTCGGTGTATTCATCAGTGCGCGACCCTTACCTGCTGCGACCTTAAGGGCGTTCTCCATGAAGAACGCGCGAAGAAGCTTCACCATGGAAGACATTTTAAAACCTGCGACCGGTGTGTTCCGGGTTAAGAACGCCACCGCCGCGACGAGGGAGGTTACCACCATAAACGCAAAACCTGCCATAGATAAACCTGACCCTGTAATAAAATCTGGTGTGAAGAGAATCTCGAATATTATCTTACTTTCGAGCGACGCCGGTGACCAATACTGGAGCCAAGCGGACAACGCGGAGGAAGCGATGGAGGCGGTGTTCGGAGGATTGGGTAAGTTGAATATAGCTTTCATACCCGGCACCTTTCGCGAGTGAATTGCAAGGAACAGTGTCATGACAATATTACCGAAACTTTTGGTAAAATCCCCACCTTGCCGCGTCGCGAGATATTTCGCTAATTTCACGACTTTATCGAGCACCGCGGTCTCGATTCTCGGGTAAATTTTCAACACGGCCTCCGCGGCGGTCCTGGTTCCCTGGAAGCGGGGTGCCGGTGCGTTGTAGAATATGTTGTTACTGACGACAGGGTTCAGGGCTCGTTTCTGCGCCGCCGTGAGTCCAATGACAGGCTTGCGTGCCATGTAGCCGCGAGCGGCAGCTTGGATCTTCGTCGCGGCCCAGTTGTTAACACCCTTTCCTGATTCCTTATTGACATTTTTGTACTTGGACTTTCCTGTAATTTTCCTTTTCACACGTCTCGCGGTGTTCACCACGGTGTTCTTCATCCTCCTCGTTATGGAGCGTCCGCGTTTACGTTTCGCCTCGTCCTCAGCGTTCCGCTTACGCTTCGACGCCGCCGCGGCATTACGTACCTTTTGGATAGTCGCCGGGCTCAGTTTTGTGCTCTTCTTAGGAGATTTCCGTTTCCGTTCGGAGAACATCGTGATGTTACTCGTTCGTACCATTTTTTCCTGATATTATGTAATATTTTTATTGATGAATCACGATGGAATCTAGGCTATCGTCGCGGATGATGGGCGGACACGTGTGCTCGTCCATCGTCGCGACTGTCCTGAAAGATCTCCAACACGTGCTACACCGAACCGTCCCGTACCCCACGCGCAAACATTTGTTGATATCTTCGGTGGTATGGTACCCCATGTGCTTGATGAGATCCTTCGTGTTCCCGAAACTGGCGCCGCAGATTTCACACGAACACGGGTAGTCTTTAACCACCAGCCTCTTGAAAACCTTGAGCTTGAAGCACATTAAAGTTAATGCGCATTTAAATTATATGCAATACATAACCTTCGACTTTGAAACTTCCGGTCTACCGAAAGGAAACAATCCCGATGCGCGCCGTAAACTGAGTGACTACGACACGTGCAGGGCGGTGTCCCTGTCAGCCGCTCGTTTTTCGGACAAGGGTATCATCTTGGACACGTTCGATAAGATTGTTTATCCTGAAGATTTTGAAATCAGTGCGAGGTCAACGGAAATTCACGGCATCACCAAAGAGAAGGCTCTCGAGGAAGGAACTCCTTTCGCCGAGGTTTTCGTCGGGTTCATGAAATTCATCGGGTCACATACCAAGACCATGATCGCCTATAACCTAAACTTCGACATCAACGTCCTTCGTTCCGAAATGATTCGTGACCGAATTAACATGAACCTCATCGAGGACCTTGATTTCCGGTGTGCCTTACAGCTCGCGAGGCGTAGTTACCTTAACGTCGACCTGTCGGTCCCGAGACCCTACTCATTGGTGAACATATACAAAGTCTTATTCGGCTACGGATTCGCCGGCGCGCATAATTCCCTCGAGGATTCCATCGCGTGCGGCAAGGTGTATCACCGAATCATGATTCCCATCAAGAAGGAACTCAAACCCATCCCCGTGAAGACGATCAACATCAGGGCCGCCGACGTACAAGACGCCGTCGGTGTCGGTTTCCGCACGCAATACGAACTCATCGAGGATCTCTGGAAAGAACACCACCCCGAATCGTTCGAAGGCCTGACGAGAGAGAACGAAGCCATGGACATAATCGATACGAACGAAGACATGCTCGACATTCTAGCGGACGCCACGTGTTTCAAGGCGAAAAGCGGTGCGAGCGTTAACGAAAAAGTTTCCTCGGTCCAGAAGCAAATCGAGCAGACCGAGCTGGCTCCCCGCGAACAATTCGTGACTAAAGACTATATCAGTCGAATTCTTCGCGTGAACTATGTGAACAGGATGGCGGACGACGATGTCCACGACGCGTTCCAGGTGTACGACATCTGCACCATCAAGGGTACGCTGTACCGAATCAGGGGTCGGATCGACCAGATCCAGACCGACGAGGACGGTACAAAAACCCTCGTCGCGGTCAAACACCGCGCGAAAGGTCTCTTCAAAACCGTCCGTAACTACGAGAACGTCAGGTACCAGACCTACCTCCAGATGTTGAAAGGTGTCAGTCACTGCAGGATCATCGAAAAGTTCGACGAACAGAAGAACGAGATTGAGATTCACAAGGACGATACCATGTGGAAGACTTCCATATTACCCACACTTCATAAATTCTGCGAACATCTCCACGGCCGCATGAGCGAGGCTACCAGTTAGGCCCACCCTCTGCGTTTTTCTGTGTCTTGGAAAACACCTTCTGGAGGGAGCCGCTGTTGGGACCGTCGACTATGAGCACGGATTCCGTGTCGTCCTCGTTAATTAGTTTCCTTTTCGCTTTTGATCCAAAACTCCATTTCTTCAAAAGGTCGTTAATATCTTCGTCTTTCTCGATAGGTATTTTAGCTGTCATGTACCACCCCGATTTCGGGATGCCGCACGTTTTGTCGCCTAACGCGGTGTGCTCGATCTTCACGTATTCCGCCATGATTTTGTAGCCGTTCGGTGCGTCGGGGCCGAACGTGCTATTATACCCCGTGTACTGTGCGTCAGGGTTTTCTTCACCGACCCCGCGTCGCGTGTCTATGCCCCACTCCACACCCATCTTCTTCCCGATTTTCCACGTTGGCCTCGAATCATACGCTCGCGTCAAATCGGCGAAAATGTCGTAATCGAAAGCCGTTCCGATTTCCATCTCGAGTTCTCGAGGCCGGTACCTACTGTTCGACCCCGCGGCCCGAGCCTCGGTTTTGAGGAAACGCACGCTACACTCACGATCGCACGCGTCGGACGTTTTCCTGTACTCGAAGCGACACGCTTTTTGGTTCTCCGTGAGACCTAGGTACTTTTTGGCGCGGCGAACGCCTTGACCTTTGTTCTCCGGATCTTCGCCGCACGATTCTTCGGGTGTCCCGAATACGTTGAACGCCTTATCTTTGGTCGGCCTGAAATGGACAATCTCAGCAGAATTCGGAAAATTAGGATATTTCTTCTCCTTTATCGTGTTGATATCGAGACACTGCTCGTCGGTGATGGTGGGGAGCTGATTGAAGATCGTGTTGGTCGGCATCCACGGGTTTCCACCTTCCACACCCGGAACCTGGGACACTTCCCCGAAAGTATCCGCCATGGGTTTGGCGAATCTTTTTCCCAATTGATTACCCGTCAGAGTCATACACGCGTCCGAACAGAAATCACGCATAACGAAATGGTCGTCTCCGGATGCTACGTGTCGAGGTTTGGTCCACGTCGACTGACCCGTTTCGGGGTTATAATAGTACCCCTCGTCCATCACCTTCCACGGGGGTTTGAGACCGGGTAGCTCGGTACCCTTGCGATTTCCTGTGACGTAGGTACACACCCTCTGTTTACACCCCCTCGCGATCCCGGGTCTGTTCAGCATGGACGTGCAATAGTTTTGCCTGTTACTCAAAGCCAGGCCGGGGTACTGTGTATCGTTATTGTACGGTTCGAGCGTTTTAAACATGTATCCGTCACACTCTTCCTTCGTGTTCACAGTAGGAAGGGGTGGTGGAGGAGGTGGAGGCGGCGGCGGTGGTGGTGGTATCTGTAACTGACCCTCTGCGTTGATTCGACCGCCGCTGAACTGGTGCAAATTCTCCAACGTCACAGTCTTGCTCGACCCTTTTTTTGTGTCGGTACAGTTGGATGAATCGTACATGCTGTAACCACCGTCTTTCCGCACACTGATGAATTTACACCCATCCGCGGCGTCGCACCGTTTCTTCGCCCTGTCTAACATGAGCACGGATTGGGGATCACCCCATTGGGAAACAGGTTTCTTCGTGTCGAGATCGTCGAGGACGTTCGGACCGGTTTGCATGGGTTCCCCGGCACATGCATCCGTACCCTGAAGCTTGAGCGAATACCCGTCCGGGGCACCTGTCAGTGCGTACGCTGGCGCTGGTGCTGGCGCTGGTGCCGGTAACATTTTCTGTCTGGACGGCGATCCTAGGAGAGCCCTGAGTTTTTCTAGAAATATCTTGAGATACGCAAGTAGTATTTCCATCTCTATATTACATAAACATTCTTTTATCTCGTGAGGGAGTTCATCTCTTTCACCCACTTCTCTTCCCAATCACTAACATCATCGCGAACCACTTCGCGCCTATCACAGATCTCGCGAAAACTAAATCCTCCCATGTCCCATTGTGGTTCATCCCATATGTGTCCCAATGCTTCCCGAGGGCTTATGTGTCGACGGCAACGGCGTGGGTCCTCAGCTGGCGAAGACCTTCTGGCTGCCTGGCAATGTCTACAGCTGTCGCCGTACATCAGCGGGGTTCCCACACAATCATGGATGATGCAAATGGAGGGGTCGTCCTCGTCGCCTTTATAACAGTCCGAAACCAGGAACTTGTTGCACTCGCGGCACTGGGGTGGCTGCTTCTTTTCGACGCAGTGGATGCACGCCTTGGGGTCCGACTTGGACTTAATCAGACCTTCATCGAATGAGAAGTAGCAGTAGCGGCACAGACTGTCGATTGATTCTTCTGGTTTGACGAACACGTAGGTTGGTTTGGGTGCGAACCTCTTCAGAGCCTCGGGGACTCGGTCGAAGACGAACCACTTCTTTTCTGCAGCGTCCCATCTGGCGCCGTGATATTTGGCCTCGTCCTTCTCTCTGTACTTAACGTCAAGGTAGATCTTCTGTTTGGCGACTTTGTTGGGTCGAGCTTCGCACTCGTGGGCCCAGTGACCGGTGTTGCCACACTTGTAGCAGACGTCGGTTGACTTGCGTTTCATGGTGCGTGCCGCCGTGCGGGAAATAATGAGCAGATGCGTGCCGCCGCGCGGTTAATAATGAAACGATGTTCATCGTTTTCGTTTCCTGGTGGACCTCTTTAACTTCTCCATCCTCTCAGCCCTGGCCGTTCTCGCCTTAACTTTCTTTCTGTTTAGCATCCCCCGGACAGTTTTTTGAATCGTCGTCGCCGCTTTTCTTCTATTAGTAGCCTGTTTCTTAAGTGTGGTAACTTTCTTTCTGTTTAGCACCCCCCTGGTAGTTTTTTGAATCGTCGTCGCCGCTCTTCGTTTAGTACTGTTGGTGTGAGGTGGGATGGGGAAAACGTCTTTCATGAAATTTGCAATATTCACTATATGAACCGAGTGGTTACCGTAACTTAGCAAGTTAGGGTAATCTTGACGAACGTTCATCGGAACGTACACTGTACGTACACCCGCTCTCTTCAACTTTCTTAAGAACGCGATTCTCTTTTTTAGAACAGTTTCGAACGCTTTATCTTCACGGAACTTTCCGAACACTTTTAGTTCTTTATGTATAAATCTTCGTATGAAATCATAGCTTATTGTCCAAACACTTTTTGAAATATCGCCATGAAGGTAGCGTATTTCCCAGAGGTACGCTATGATCACGGGACTCCTCAGAGATAAAATATTTGCATTGCTGTAATCTATCGCTAACTTCACCATGTCTTTTCGCTTCTTTTCGTTGAACACTGTACGGTCCATCAAAAATTCTTCGTACTCATTCGGTGCATTCGTATACATAGGCATTTGTGAGCGAGCCCAGTCGTGATATTTTACTCGTCGTTTTATCTGGTTATTCACCACGTTCCTCGGTAAGTTGTATTTATCAAAAATGTTATTCATGGCCTGGTTGCGTTTTTTCCGAAACTTTTTCATTTCTATTTCATTTGGGTGAGTGAAGTTGTGTCTGATTATGGTTCTCATTCTTATTTAAAGGAAATATTATTCTCGACTAACTTCCAAGTAGTCCTGGTGTCGTGTTTGCTTCTAAATACACCCGTCTCGACCATCTTGTCAGCGAGTTCATAGTGTTGATTCATGATCGGTGTCATCAATTTACAATACACCATGACGTCCAAACCATTCTCAAATGAACTTTCAAGCTTCACGCGTTCATCTTGGTTTGTCAGGTATGCTTTGATGAGTTCGATGGACTTGCTGTCGATCGAAACGATCTGCTCGGGATCTTCCATGTTGATCAGGGTCATGGTACGTGCTGCCGCGCGGTTAATAATGACAAGTCTTCCGGGAAACCGACCGATTTATAGTGTTTTTGGGAAATGTAAATTTAAGGTTATGGGACCTTCTTTTATTAGAATGGCACAAAACTAAGCGCTTTCTCTTTTTTGCCTTTTTTTCTTCCTCTTCTCTTCTCTTTCTTCCATTTCCATGAACCTTTTCCGCTCCCTTCTGCAGTGTTCGGTGTATAAAATTGGTCCGTCTTTTTCATCGTCCGAGGTAGAGTATACAAAGTCATCTCCCAGCATGCTTGCAATTTTCTTCATTGATTTCCTGAATGGACCCGGTTTACGTGCGCCACTCTCGGACCAACGCGTTTCATGGTCAAGCTTATGTTTCACGGACTCAAGCGCCGTCTTTCCATCCCACTGACTTTTCAGATTAGGATCTGCGCCGTATCGAAGTAAAAGTTCAACATTCTCATCTTTACCATTCAAGGCTTGGGTTATAAGTGCTTCGTTGAAATTCGGATCCGCACCAGCTTCAAGTAATTGAACTTTGAGATCATTGTCATGGTCATCTAAAATTCGAGTGAGTGCGGATTGGGGACAAATGGGCCCCCATCCTGGTTTGTTTACATCTGCTCCAACTTCAAGTAAGTATGTAATCAATTCACGGTTCCGGTAACAGATAGCAAGGCAAAGCGGCGGAATATAACTTCCTGCGTTTACATCAGCCCCATGTTCCACAAGCATCTTGATGATTGCCATGTTTGGGTGCAAGCGAAAGCAGGCGTGCTCAAGCGGTGTTTCTTTCGTTATCCAAGAAGTTGGCTTGTTTTTCTTTTCTAACTTCCGACGATCATCTTCTGAGCAATGCTCGATTGTTCGTCGTCCTAACTCGACATCCACTTTAGTGTCCAATATAAGAGATACTAACTCTTCGTTTCCTGTTTGAACCGCGCGATACAGTGCAGTTTGGTAGCTATTTGCTTGGGTCATGGTACGTGCTGCCGCGCGGTTAATAATGACAAGTCTTCCGGGAAACCGACCGATTTATAGTGTTTTTGGGAAATGTAAATTTAAGGTTATGGGACCTTCTTTTACCACCACGAAGCATCTGCATCGTTCGGATTATCACCCCAATCATCAGCGAACCCGTCAAAATAGGCGTAACCCCTTTGCTTGTTTCCCGTCCGGTCGTATTCTGTGTTAGCGGAATTCCGGCAATCAATTATTTTATTGGCTTTGCTGATAACGTACCCTTGGTTACCGCTCGGGTTCCATATGACTTCATCCTTGAATGTCTGGGTGCTTCTATCAAGTGCAGTATCGAAAAAGTGCTTGACGCACGCATCCTGGAACTCCTTTTTCTTGTTTATCTCCGCCTGTTCTGCGTCCACATCTTCCCGTCTCTGTTTTTGACGTGCGAATTCTAAAATTTGTTCGTTGGTCGAGAGCTGTTCTATGGTGGTCGGTATGCACTGTCGAATCGAGTTGAGTTCCTCGCGTTCACTATTCTTACACGAGACGCGGACACAGTCACCGTCTTCGTTCCATTCCGATTTGGCTTCACCGGCACCGGTCGAAAGGGTAACTTTCCCCTTCTTGAAATCGTACCAATTATATGACTTGTACCCTTTGTCCTCACATTCGGTACCAATCAGAGGCGGTGGCGGTATTTTTTCGTACGTGAGGGTACTGTTAATCGTATCCTTGAGTGAGTCACACTCACTGTATTTGGTGATACCCCCGTCCGTCCATAGATTGAAATAGTTACACTTTGGGTCGTCGTCGCAGAGTTCGGTCGCTCGGTCCAAGTACACCTGAAACTGGGGTCCGCTGAACGTCGGTGCCACCTTCTCCTCCTCGTAGTCGTACACGAGGCCGTACGCGTGCTCGACCTCGTACGGTTCGCCGGTGCACATCTGTTTTATGCCACCTTTCTGTGAATATTTTGCCGGTTCCTTGATTTCTCTGTACGCGTCGACACCCTTCGCCTTGGAATCGGTCTGCCTCGAGTCCGCGCCTCCTTCTTTATCGAAGAATAGGTTTTGCACACCCTGAAAAATTTGGTCGATGATCATTCGCAAATTTCGAATCGGGTTTCCTATGACTACTGTGGTCATGACTAATGTAGCGGGAGAAAAAAATATCTGGTGTTACATCGCCTATGCGTACAGCCGCTAATGATACATCGCCTATGCGTACAGCCGCTAATGATACACCGCCTCGGTATGCGTACAGCCGCTAATTTACAACATGATGGTACAACAAAAGGTACTGAAATTGTAAATTCAGCCTTTACTTAGGTTTCCGGAAACCTAAGTGGATAGTTATTTCGGTGAATTGACAATGACGTTTTACGGTAGTCCGTATGATCTTTTGCGACTCCGCCGTGATCTCTGTTCTTTCATCGATTCCTGCACCGAAGATGACCGTTTAAAATGTGTTGAATTAAAAAAATGTGTTGAAATTTACCGACAGGTAAAAGACTCTGTGCATATCAGAGGCAAGCCTTACACGAGCATCGTTGAGGGTATTTATTACACGGTCATGAAACATGAGATCACGCGCGAAGAAATGCTACTGAAATGTTCTGTGCATATTTCCACACTCGAAAAGATCAGGGCTATTCTCATGGACAGTGAGAACGACCCCCTCCGCCTTCTTCAAGGGTATGACTCGGACGACGAGAGAAGGAGACCTCGCGCGCCCCGTGTGAAACGTAAATACTGCTTCAAGAATACACGGCGCGAGGAGGAAATCATGCCGACAGATTCTGAAGTCGAGGAGGAAATTGCGCCGACAGATTCTGAAGTCGAGGAGGAGGAACCGGTACGGGTAAAATCTACCAAGTGTCCGCACGGCCGGAAAGATAAATACTACTGTCGCAAATGTTGGGAGGAGGGTATCGGTGGAAACGGATACTGTACACACGGTCGCTACCGCAAGAGATGCTATCACTGCAGTGGGAAGGAAACGTGTGAACACCGACGCGTGAAGCAGTACTGTAACACCTGCTATCATCGCAAGCGGTACACAGTTGATTACGATACACTGTACGTCGGCAAGAACAATACCGTTCACCTGGCCCCTAATCCCCGTGAAAACCGTGACTGGTGGTGGGGCATAGAATCCGTTCCCGAATTAATTTAATTAAAATAAGCTATCTCAAAAAGGTCGGAAGGAAATGTATACGTTTCCGACGGTGTCATTTTTCCCGCGCGTTCAGGGTCATTATACTCACATGTAACATACCTCGTCCATTGAACCGGTGTCAACGACCAGCCCAGATCTGCGAACGGGAATATGTGACGAGGTACGTTTCCTGTGGTACGTTTGAGCGTCCGAATCTTCCGTCGCTCGAGTGTCATGTTTTCGATGACTTTTATACGCTCATTGATGTTTTCAGTGATCGGTATTTTACCGAGCTGGATCATCTCTTCTTCGAGATCCTTGATCCGTTCGGCCACTTCATCAACCGCAGGTGCCGACATGGGACTTGTGCACGTGAAAATGATGAATGGGAATGACTTTTTTCTTTTTTGTTTGTCACGGATTGAAAATAATTAGTTTTGAAATATGAAATGACTTTTGAGATTGACACTGATAAAAGTATTCACCGAAAATATAATTAGTTTTAAAAATCAATTTGACTTTTATACCGATGAATTGAAAAAGTATTTGCCGAAAATATAATTAGTTTTGAAATGTGAAATGACTTTTGAGATTGTCACTGAAAAAAGTATTGTCCAAAAATATAATTAGTTTTAAAAATCAATTTGACTTTTATACCGATGACTTGAAAAAGTATTTGCCGAAAATATAATTAGTTTTGAAATGTGAAATGACTTTTTAGACCCCATGGGAAAAAAGTTTCTCTCGCGTGGGAAAGTAATTTTGAAAATCAATTTGACTTTTATACCGATGACTTGAAAAAGTATTCACCGAAAATATAATTAGTTTTAAAAATCAATTTGACTTTTATACCGGTGACTTGAAAAAGTATTGAC
>Ga0181420_1000412_pt1 | contig 17411 bp, 10 predicted proteins | sample 43SPOviralmetaG_FD_130145 | JGI IMG/M metagenome (GOLD analysis project Ga0181420, IMG submission 130145) | Marine viral communities from the oligotrophic San Pedro Time Series (SPOT) site, San Pedro Channel, CA, USA - 43 SPOT_SRF_2013-05-22 | ecosystem: Environmental > Aquatic > Marine > Strait... | reverse complement strand
GCTAATAAATCTACAATTTTAGTAAATGAAAATACATTAAATTTTCATACAGAATTTCCTATTACAGGTGTTAATCTTGTTGATACATTATTATTTTTTACAGATGATAGAAATCCTCCAAGAAAAATAAATGTAGATACTGAAAGAAATGAAGAAGGACATTATAATATTAGTGCAGGAGTTGATAATCTTATGTCTGTAGCTAAATTTGCTCCATATGAAGCTGCTGATATATTATCACTTTCTAATACAGATGAAACGGGTGCTGTAATCACATCTAATTTTTTAGAAAACAAACTTGTAAGATTTTCTTATCGTTATCAATTTGAAGATGGAGAATATAGTGTATTAGCACCTTTTACGCCTATATGCTTTTCAAGATTAGGAAATCCCGATACAATTAATACAAGTTCAATATCAGATTTTGGAGAAATTGAAACATTTGTAAATGCAGTTAAATCTGTACAATTAGCAGTATCAACACCAACAGGTTATGGTATTACTGGTGTAGAATTAATATATAAAGAAACAGGTTCATCTACTTTATATGTTGTTGAAGAAAAAACAATTACCACAGAAGCATCTGTAAACTTTTTTTACAAATCACAAGACCCTTTTAAAACATTACCAGCAGATCAATTAACAAGAGTTTCTGATGCAGTTCCTCAAAAAGCTAAATCACAAGAATTAGCAGGAGGAAGACTTGTATATGGTAATTTTTTACAAAACTTTGACATACCAGATATATCATTTAGTGTTACAAGAACAGGAGAAACTTCTGCTAGATATGCCACATTAGACACATCTATGTCTGTTAAATCCAGAAGAACATACCAAGTTGGTATTGTGTTAGCTGATAAGTTTGGAAGACAATCGCCTGTAATATTGTCATCAACAGGTAATGATACAGTATTTGTAGATGCCGCAGCCGGTGAATCTAATAGCACAAGTGTATTTAATGCTTTAAGAATATCTTTTTCCGCCGCGGCTGTAGCTTCTTTAAAAGCACTTGATTGGGCTTATTCGTACAAAATAGTTGTAAAGCAAAGAGAGCAAGAATACTATAATTGGATTTCTGCTCTTACTGGTGGTAATGTAATTGCAAGGCTTGGAGATAGCATAAATAAAATACCAAGAGATCAAACAGCTGTAATACCCCCTAGTACAAGTGCTTCAATATCTCCTTGTAATGTTTCTGTTTACCCTAAAGTATTAAATGGGGTTAATCAAACAACGTCTAGTTTAACAAAAATACAATCAATTAATAATCCTGCTGGTACAGCCAACGTACCTACTGTTACGGATTCAGGATCTGCTATAACATCTGGTATTTCAGTATATGAAACAGAGCCAGTAGAATCAGATTTAGATATTTTCTTTGAAACATCTACAGGTGGCTTAATATCAGTTTTAAATAATGCAGGGGCAACTATTGATATTAGATTTTTTAATTGTTATTTATTAAACTTTACATCGGGTACACATATAGAAATTAATAGGTTAAGAGCCGGTTTTAATGAAAAATCTTTTGATGTAGGCGTTAGAGCTTATGTTGTAAAAGAAAATTTTGCTGAAGAAAGAAGATTTAACACTCTTATACACTCTAGTGGCTTATTTAATTCAAGAACAAATGTTAATTATATAAATCAATTTAATGAAGCCGAAGGCGGATTAACTATTTCTTTAGATCCTCAAGATGGTTCTATACAAAAACTTTATGCTGATGATACTCAAATAGTTGTTTTTCAAGAAGATAAATTATCTAGATCACCTATAAATAAAGACTTTATATATTCTGCTGAAGGTGGTGCAGTGCCTGTAACTAGTAATACTCAATTTTTAGGAACTATAGCACCTTATGCGGGTGATTTTGGAATTTCTAAAGATCCACAATCTTTTGCCGCTTTTGGGTTTTCAAGATATTTTACAGATAAAAATAGAGGTTGTGTATTAAGATTATCTCAAAATGGTATTGTACAGATTTCAAATTCAGGTATGAGTGACTTTTTTAGAGATGCATTAGCTCATTCTAAAGAAGTTATAGGCTCTTATGATGAATATCATGGGTTATATAATTTAACTATTATAGGGGATTGCTATGATAGCGAAACAGATACTAATATAGCGACTGCATCAGATGGGTACTTTACTATTTCATTTGATGAAAATGCCAAAGGTTGGCCAAGCTTTAAATCTTTTAAACAAGAAAATGGTTTAACTTTAAATAATAAATATTATACATTTAATTCTGGTAAATTATATGAACATAACGCTGAAAATGTAAATAGAAATAGCTTTTATGGTGTTACTTCTGCTGACTCTTATATAGAGCCTATATTAAATGATAGCCCCTCCCTTGTTAAAACATTTAATAATATAAGCTATGAAGGAACTTCTGGTTGGGAATTAGATTTTTTAAGAACTGACTTAACAGATATTGGTGTAGTACCCACTAATGCAGATTGTTTTGATATTTCATTACAAGTTTTAAGAGCTAATACAACTGTAGGTGCTAATACATTAATAACAGGAGAGAGAGTAGCAAGAGCTAAACAAGGAGAAACAATTACATGGGCTGTATTTGTAGAACCTAAAAATGCTGATTTTAAATTTAATGCAGCATCAGATGTTACTTTAACATATTCAGGTTCTCAAACTGTTAACATAACAAATCCAACTGCTATTGTTGATGGTAAGCTGGTATTTAATATAAGCTATACTGTTGGCACATCAAATCAAACTATTGAATTAGCTGTTGGTGGTACAGGTGCTTCATTAGCATTTACTGTAGCACTTCTTAGTATAAGTGTAGGTGATTCTGTTTCAGATGCAGCGGTAAGCCCAACTCTTGTTGAATTAGCAGCGGGTGCAACATCACAAGATATAATAGTTGCTCCTACAAATACACATTTTATAAATCCTTATAATATTGCTATAGGAACAAGTTCATTAAATTCTTTAAATACAGGAGCTATAACAGGAACAGAAACAGTACCTGTTAAAGTTGTTGCTTATAGTGCTGGCAATAAATATACATTAGACGGTATAAGGCAAGATAATATTGCGCTTACTATAGGTAAAACTTATATATTTGATCAAAGTGATAGTAGTAATAGCGGACATCCTTTGAGATTTAGTACTACACCAAATGGTACTCATGGGGGTGGGACAGAATATACAACAGGTGTTACAACAACAAGTAATCAAACGCAAATAGTTGTTACTAACACAACGCCTAGTCCATTGTATTATTATTGTAGTAGTCATAGTGGTATGGGCGGTAATATTATTACAACACCTTTACCTTATACAAGGCAAACAAATCAAATAACTTATAATGTACCGGTTACAATGCCTTCTGCTGCTACTAATGAAAACATGACATTTTCAGGAAGTGGTACTACATTATATACTTTAACTTGGGCAACTCCTTCTGTAGGTACATTAACAGTACCCTCAGGAAATTCAGTTGGTAATGCTTATACAATAAGTCCTTATGTTGCTGAAAGCCAGCGTACTGCAACACTTAGAAAAGATGTTACAGGCACAACAAAAGTAATGTTACCCAGTTCTTATGCGGTTGCTTATAATACAGAAGATACTGCTATAACGGAAATAACAACTTTTACAAGTGCGTATACACAAGATTATTATCAAGCATCAATTGTATTACCTAAAATATATGAAAACACGACTGCTACTGCTACTATAACAGGCTCAGGTGAAGTAACAGCGGCTATGGGAACTATTTCACCAACAACTTATTCATTTACTAATGGTATATCATCCCCTAATGCAAATGTAGTTATAGGAGATGTATCTAGCGAAAAAGCTAATATTGTTATAAAGGTAATACCAACAGATACTGGAGATGGTGTTGATTGGATATATTTAGCAGCAGCTACAACACAAGGAGCAGCAATTAATCCTACATCTAGTGCTGTTTTATTAGTCGATCCCGATGATATTACTATATATGGTGGTAATTATCCTTTTACAATTAATGTAGCAAACAATACTTCTGGAAGTTCAAGGTCTGGTACTGTTGTAATTGAAAAATACAATACAAGAGTCACAGGTGTAAGTTCGCAAACATTAACTATAAATCAAAGTGCATAATGAGTACAATAATAACATTTCCGTTTCAAGAAAAAGAAGGCAAGTATTTTACACCTATAGTTTCACAACAAACAACTTATACGGCAAATGCTGGTGCAATTTCAGCTAATGCTACAAAGTTAATATCAGGTGTAAAAGGTGTTTTTATGAAGGTAAGATTAAAAGTTACAGGCGTTAATGCTCAAACACAAAAAGAATTATATGCAATTAATTCTGAATCAGTTTATTCATCAAATTAAATTATATGCAATTACAAGTACGAAAATTACAAGAATCCGATTGGGATTTTTTACCATCATGGTGGGAAGCTTATAAACAAGAAGCTATACCACGTGATTTTCTTCCAGGCGCTTTTCAAATAGGCAATGAAGAAAAAAAAAGAGAAGGTTTAGGTGGCTTTATGGTTTGCAAAGGGAAAGATCCTATTGCTGCTATGTGGCTATGGATGACAAATAGTAAAACTGCAATTCCAGCTGTAGTAGTTAGCGATAAATCGTATAAAGATACTGACAGAAGTGATGCATTGCAACTTTTATTAGATTTTACAACAGATTTTGCTGAAGAATTAGGATATAAATATTCTTTTGCATGGGCAAAACCTGGAATATTATTAGATAAATATAAAAATGCAGAATATACGGTTGATAAAACACCGTCATATGAATTAATACTAAAATACTAATGGGAAAAATTATAGGTGCAGTTGGGTCGTTATTTGGTGGTAGAGCAAGAAGACGCGAACAAAGAGCTGCAAATGCAGAATATCAAAAAAGTAGGCAAGGAATTTTTGATTTTAATACTAGAAATTTTGGTGAAGAAGCACAATTTACAGGATTAGATCCTTCTACAGCACAAGGTTATGATGCTGCTTTAGGCCAAGCAGGAACACTTGGGGATGCTAGGCAAGCAGGTATGGCTGAATTAGGTCAAGCACAAGGCTATGATTCACAAGGTTATGATGCACAAGGATATGGTGCTGCTCAAACAAGCGTTGATGGCCTTATGAGAGGAGCGGATACAGGTCTTACAAATACTATGCGTAATCTTCAAGTATCAACTGCAGGTTCTGATTTAGCCGCACAAGAAGCTGATCAAGCATTAGCCGCATCGCAAGATCTTGCTGCTCAGGCTGGTACAGGTGCTGGTGGTGCTACAGCTTTAGCAGCAGCCGCTGCAAAATCAAAAGCAGGAATATCTGCTGATATAGACAGACAAGTTAAAGCAAATGAAGCACTTAGAGCACAAGGCGAATCTGAATTACAAAGATCACAGCTTGCTCAAGAAAATACTGCCTCACAGTTTGATTTAGGACAACAACAGTTTAATGTTGGCCAAGATAATCAAGCAAGGCAATTTAGTGCACAAGCACAAAATAGGGCTGCTGAATTTGGTGCTGACGCAGCTAATCAAGCTGCTAGATTTGGTGCAGGAGCTCAAAATACATTTGCTAGAGATGCATTTGCCCAAGCAAACCAAATGTCCCAATTTAATGTAGGTCAAGGTAATCAATTTGCAATGAGCCAATTTGATGCTGCTAATAAATTTGGATTAGCTAATATGGAAGCACAAAATAATGCTCTTCAGTTTGGAGCAGCTGCTCAAAACCAATTTGCTAGACAAAATCAACAGACAGCAAATCAATTTGCTTTAGGAAGAGCAGGGCTTGCTCAAGAAGGACAGGCAAAACAGTATGCACAAAAAGCAGATATATTAGCACTTTCAACACAAAGAAAAGGATTCGCAGATCAAGCTAGACAAAAAGCAACAGGTGCTTTATTAGGAGGAATAGGTGCTTTAGCAAATCCTTTAGGAAGTGAAATTGGAAGTTTACTAAAAGGATAAATTTATGAAAAATACTAAAAATAGCCCTTTAAAAAGACAAGGTATAATTGCCCAAAGCTTGGGTTTTAACAACCTTGCACCTAGTCAACCATTTGATTATTCTGCTGTTGCTGATGATATTGACGAAAGTATTAAAGTTGGTAGAGAAAGAAGAAGACAAAATGAATTAGACAAAAGAAGAAGAGCATCTTTTGGCTTTATGCAAGCAGAGTATTCTAAAGGATTAATGATTCCTTCAGATAGTGGTTTTTCTGCTATAGATGATTATGCTGCAACAGTAAGCAGAGGTTTAGCTGATAGAGGTTCTCAATTAGTTACTGATCTTGAAAACAATAAAATTTCTAGTGCTGAATTTGGTAGATTATATGGTACATTACAAAATCAAGTTGGGCAAATAAAACCCATGCTTGAAGCTCTACAAACAAACTTTACCACTTATGCTACTGACAATGCACAAGGTGTTCTTTCTGGCGCTAACGATCAAGAAAATGAAGATTTTTTTCAAGCAGGTATTGAAGGTAGAGGAAAATTAGAAGTTGATGAAAACGGTATTGTTGTATTCACAGGCACAACAAAAAATAACAAACCATTTAGTATACCTGCAAATCAATTAAGTAAAATGCCAAGGCCTATTAAAAAGGTTGATAGCTTTGAATCTCTTACAAAACCTATTGCTGACGCTTTAGGTACACCTACAGAACAAGAAATTGTTGACCCAGTAACAGGGCAACCTACAGGACAATTTAATATGTCTAGTATTCCCGCTGATTTAAATAATACAGAATTTTCTAAAACCGTAAGAAGTAGTTTTGACAATTTTGTTAATGAAAACAAAATGGACGGCTTAAAATCATTAGCTGTTGATTACGGTGGATTTACTTACGATGAAATGGAGGAGATGGCCAATAGCGGTCAGTTTATACCGGGTGAAGAAGATTTTACTGCTGCAGAAATTGAAAATATTCCGGGTATATTAGAAGAAATGAATGGTGAAAATTTTGCAAACAAATTAGAATTTGAAATGGAAAAGCTATGGATTGCAAGAACAATGGATCAAACGGTTGATAAACAAATTGCACATTGGAAACAAAAAGAATACAATTTACAAATTGCTAAAATAGCCGCAGCAGACAGAGCAAATGTTGCAAGAATGAATCAAGCTAAATCTCTTACTGAAAGAGATAGAAATGTTAATTTACAATTTATAAATCAATTACCAGCTCCTACTAAAACAAATTTATCTTCATGGAACTTAAATGCTCCTACGGGAAATTCTATTATGGAAGTTGAAGGTAAATTTTATTTAGTAAATAAAAGTGGAGAGGAGTTAGCATTAATTCCAGAAAGTGTTATGAATAATCCTAATCAGCTAGCAAATGTTATGGCTGTACGAATGTATGGCGTTCCTGCTGGTATGACTAGTTTTAACTATGCACCCATTAAAAAAGCTGGACCAATAAAAAAGGTAAGAGAATTTTTTAATATATAATTATGCCAGGACATAACAAAAATTTATATACTTACGAAAGTTTAATACAAGAACCATTAGTTCCTCTTGAAACAGAAGAAGAAAAAGCTGAAAGAGAAAGACAAGAAGAACAAGCTAAAAAAATAGCTTTTAGGAATACACTAAATAGTTTACCTAATGGACTTGGTCTTTTTGCTGCTCCTGCTGCTAATTTTTTAAGTAAAGCTGCAAGTACTACCGCGGGATTATTTCAAGGTGTTACTACAAATTTTGCTAAAAGTCTTATAGATACTTTTTATAGTATAACAGGACAAGAAAAAAGCTTAGAAGAAAAAGAGGCTTTAGCTAATAAATTAATTGGTTTTGGTATTCCCGTTTTAGGTGTTGCACAAAAAGTAACAGGAAAAACAATAGATGATGCTATTGATACTATTCAAGAATTTTCTGAATTTACTAGTCCTGATTTTGGAATTAATGAAGAAACTGGATTAGAAAAGGACTACGTTGATTTATTTAAAGAAGGTAGATATGCAGAAGGGGCAGAGCAATTTGGTGAAGAATTATCTGGAGCTGTACCTAGTCTTGTTTCTAGTTTTTATTTTGGGCTTCCTGGTTTAGCAGCTCAAGGTGTATCTGCTTTAGGTAATAAATATGCTGAAATAATGGAAACTAAGCCTGATGCTACTCTTGCACAAAAATGGGCTGCTTCAACAATTACAGGCGGTGGAGAGTTTGCTACAGAACTTTTTACTTATAGATTAGGTAGAGCTTATGCGGCTGCCGGAAAAGGGTTAAGTAAAGCACCTAAAAATCAATCTCCTTTTAATATAACATTTAATGTTGCAAAAGATATTGCAGGTGAAGCAGCTTCTGAAGCTACTGCTGAAGCTATAGAATCTGTTATAGCTGATTATGCTATTTTAGATGATGAAGAGGCTCTTAATAATTTACCACGAAGACTTTTTAAAACAGCTGTTATAGGTGGAGTAATGGGTGGTGTTGGAAGTTCTTTAACTAGTTTTAGAAGAGGTAAAAATAAAATAGAAAATCCTACAGATGAAGAGGCTAAAAGTCAAAACTTTAGAGAAATTGCCGAAACTATATTACAACCACAAGAAATATTAGATAAACAAAAAGCTTTATATAAAGAAATAATTGAATTACAATCTGATATAGAATTAATAGATAATATTGAAACTAAATCAGCCTTAAATAAACAAATTAAACAAAAACAAGAATCTTTAAGAAAATCTAAAGAAACTGTTTCAAATCAATTTGATGAATTATCTGATAAAGATTTACAAGAACTTGCTCAAACAACAAATGAAATAAATCAACTAGAATCTTCTATAAAAAGAAAAGAAACACCTGAATTAGCTAAAGAAGAATTACAAAAACAAAAGGATGAGTTAGAAAAGAAAAAAATAATGATATTTACTCTTTTTATGAATCCTAATCAAGGCAAAGTTCCTAAGAATGATGTTAATGCATTATTAGAAAAATACGATGGTAACATCGATAAAATGATTATTGAAGGTTTAAGTAAAACTCCACAAGGTAAAGAAACTTTTGATTTTGTACAAACTGAATTTGGTCAAGCTATAGGCGGATTAACTGAATCAATTACTAAAAGAATATATGATCGTATACCTGAAGATAAAAAGAAAACCATAACGAGGGATTCATTTAAAAGTGATTTAGTTACAGATGCATCGGTATTAGTTACACAAGAATTTGATGCAAGTAAACAAGATTTAGGTACCTTTTTAACTAATAGATTAAATTTAAGAGCTAATAGAATAGCTAAAGATTTAGGTGTATCTCAGCAGGATCAAATTGATATTACAGAAACCGCTGCAATTGAACAAGAACAAACAGCAATTGAAGAAGTTATTGATAATCAAGACACAATAGACCAAAGTGCTATTGATATAGGAAATCAAATAAAATTGCCTGAAGCTTTAACTTCTGAAATAAGTAATGCTGCTAAGCTTGCGTTAATGACCACAAAAGAAAGAGGCGATGCACTAAAATTTGCTACTGATATTTCTAAAACTTTAAAAGACAAATTATATAAAGAAGTATCAAAATTTTTTGGTAGAGATACTAAAGAAGACGCTACTTTTACAAATACTTTAGAAAACAACGCAGAAGCCTTATACGATTTATTAAGACCTGAAGCCATGGTTATGGCTAGAGATGTTAATACAAAGAAAAATCCTTTTGAAGAGGCTGGATTTTTAAGAAACAAAGAAAAAGTTCAGTTTAAATCAGTAGGTAAAGAAGCGTTTGTTAACTATTTTAAAGGAGTTGATATTCCTAAAAGACCAGATGGTACAGAAAATAGATCAGCAAAGGCAAATCGTAAAATACGTTTAGCTGAAACTTTAGCTGTATCATTAGGTGCTAATGAAGCAATAAATTTATTAAAAACCGATGCTACTTTAAGACAATCATTTATTGAAGCTCAAAAAACTTTAGGTTTAAACCAATCTGATTATATAGATAGAGTTACTAGAGACGCAAATTTAGAATTACAAAATGAACTAGGTGTTAAGTCTAATAAAGATCTTAAAGTAAAAGATTATATAAAAACAAATGTTGTACCTGTATTAAAAAATAATTTAACTCCAGAACAAAAAACTCTTTTATTATATAGTTTAACGGGGACTGGTAAAGATGAATCTAATTTAGATTATGGGCAGAGAGGTATGATTTATCCTAGTATAAAAGAAGTCCAAAAAGCTTTAGGCTTAGAGTCTCAGGTTTTAAGTAAAGAATATGAACTTTTAGGAAAAGCAGCTAAAAAATTTGGAAATAAAACCTATAAAAATCCTAATCAAATTCCTTTATCTATAATTGAAAGTTTAAAAACAGATAAAAATTTATTAAATACTATTAGTAAACAAAATAAAGCAAAAGAAATTATTTTTAAAGATTTAGTAAAAACTTTTGCTAATATAGCTTCTAGTAATCCAAATTTATCAAGTGGATTAAATCATATTATAGGCTTACAAAGTGAATATCAAGGTCATTTTATTAGGTCTATGATTCCTTTTGTTTCTTTTACTGAAGCAGCTTCTTTAAAAGATGGTATTCATGATGAACATTATTCTAAAGCTCAAGAAACGGCTTATTTTGTTCAATCTATAATTAAAAAAGCCGCCGCTGATAAAAATTATATTAATGAATCTTTTCAAGAAGATTTAAATAAAACCTGGAAAGGCGCTGGTAGAGGAATTGTATCAAAAAATGAAGGAGAATTATTTAATAAAAGGAAAAAAACAGGTGAAAAAAAATCAATTGATGAAGCTCCTATACAAGAAATATTAAATACAATTAAAAATAAAGGCGCTCATTTTTTATTGCCTAATACCACATTGAATCCAACAAATAAAGTAATAAATTTAATTGAATATTTAAATTTAAATGTTGATGGTAAACAAACAGCTGATATAAAAAGTACACAACAAAAAGCAGCTAAACAAAAAACAGGTGATAATGTTGAACTATTTATAGATAGAGTTATAGCAAAATTACAAAACCTCACAGGAAGTCCAGGAACGCTCCAAACTAATATTGCGGCTATTCCTACTAGTTTATTAATTGGTGGCCTTAGAACTGTTAAATTAGCTTATAAAGGAGGTAAAGCACTAGCTGAAGCTGTAAGCGAAGGTTATAAATATGTAAAAAGCTTTGTTTCTGAGCAAGAATGGTCAGATTTTGTTGAACAATCAACTTATGAGGTAGCAGATCAAAAAGTGCCTGCTGAAAAGCAATTAGCTATATTATCTGAAAAGGGAGTTAGAGAAGCACAAGAAAAAGTTAGAAAAGAAAATGAAAACAATCTTGCTAAGCTCGGAGAAAAAACAAAAGATCAATCTACAGATAAAATAATATCTGATCTTAAAACAAAAAAAGACAATAAAGTAAAAGAACAAAAAGAAAAAACTTCTACAATTGGTACAGATGCACTTAATATATTTAAAAGTAAAGGGCCGACTAAAGGTTCTTTAATTAGAAAACTAAATATATATGTGCCTCCAGGAGCTGATGATTTTGCAGGTTTGCTATACACATTCTATAAGTCAGGCAAAGCTGGCGAAAAACAAATGAAGTTTTTTGAAGAAAACATAATGACACCTTTTGCTAAAGGTATAAATGCATATGAAGCTGCTAAAGTTGCTTTAGGTAGAGATTATAAAGAATTAAAAAAACGATATAAAAATAAAGCTTTATTAAAACAAAGTATACTTGATGGCCAATATACTAATGAAGATGCTGTTCGTACATATTTATTTTCGCGAGGGGATCAAGACCTTGGTATATCAGAATCTGATCAAGAAGCCTTAATAGCAACTGTTGTTAATAATAATGATTTACTTGCTTTTGCAGAAGATCTTTCTAAAATAACTAAAACAGAAAAAGGTTATACTGAAATATATAATGATTGGGAAGGTGGTAATATTGATTTAGATTTAAATATTGCAAACCAAACTCAACAAAGAAAAGAGTTTTTAGCTGAGTTCTTAAATAATAAAGAACAAATATTTTCAAAAGAAAATATGAAAGTTATAAAACAATTACATGGTGAAGATTTTACTGATGCATTATCTAATGTATTAACTAGAATGGAGACAGGTGTAAACAGAAAGCAAGGCAAAGATAAAGAATTTAATTCAGCTATGAATTGGATAAACCAGTCTGTTGCTAATGTTATGGCAGTTAATGTAAGATCTGCAGTACTACAGCAGTTATCTATAGTTAACTTTATGAACTTTACACATAATAATCCATTAGCAATGGCAAAAGCAATGGGTAATAGAAAACAATTTACTGAAGACTTTTTTAAATTATGGAATTCTAGTTTTCTTACAGATCGTAGAGGTGGTCAAAAAATTGAATTAAACACAGCTGATATAGCGGATTCACAACCAGGCAATTGGTTTTTAAGAGCTAATAAAAAATTACTTGAATTAGGATTTAAACCAACACAATGGGGTGATAGTTTTGCAATATCTTTTGGTGGTGCTTCTTGGTATAGAAATAGAATAGATCAGTTGGTAAATCAAGGTGTTGATCCTGCACAGGCTGAAGAACAAACAATGCTTGAATTTCAAGAGGTTGCTGAAGAAACACAACAATCTTCTAGGCCAGACAGAATATCTAGGCAACAGTCGTCAGACATTGGTAGATTAATATTAGCATTTGCTAATACACCATTACAATATGCTAGACTAACTAAAAAAGCTACACTTGATTTGATAAATAGAAGAGGTGATTGGAGAACAAATGCATCTAAAATATTATACTATGGTGCAGCTCAAAACATAATATTTTCAGGTTTACAATCTGCATTGTTTTCATTACTTTTGTCAGATAACGAAGACGACGAAAAAGATGAAAAGAAAATTGGATTTTTTGCAAATACAATAGCTGATGGATTTTTAAGAGGTATGGGTTATAGTGGTGCTGTAGTTGCCGCACTTAAAAACTTAGGCCAAGAGTATTATAGCCAACAAAAAAGAAGAGAAGCTGGGCAAAGAGTTGCAGATCCTGCACTTAGATTAATACAAAAAGGGTTAAGTATATCTCCGCCTGTAAGCAAAAAAATAGGTGATATAATTGAAGCTCAAAGATTTGAAAATTGGAGACAATATAAAGAAGATCCATTTTATCAATATTTTGCAAAAGCAAATTATGTATCAGGTTTAACTAACATTCCTTTAGACAGAGCATTTAAAAAGATTGAAAACTTAAAAGCTATAAGCATTGAACAAAATGATGCATGGCAAAATATATTTTTAGCTTTAGGTTGGAGTCCTTATCAATTAGATGTTGAAAAAAATATTAAAGGCCCTAAAATAAATTTTAAAAAATTTAAACGTAAAAAATTTAGTCCTGCTAAAAAAATTGAAACAAAACAATTAGGCAAAGGTGTTATGGGTAGAGCTAATAACGATGGCACTATAGAAGTTGATAAAGACTTATCACCAGTAGAAAAGAAAAAAACTATTGCTCATGAAAAACAACATATGAGAGATATGAAGTCTGGTAAGCTTAATTATGATGATAATTATGTTTATTGGAAAGGCAGTAAATATCCTAGAGTTGGGGGGGAAATACAATATAATAATAAAAAATATATAGAAGGACATTCTAAATTACCGTGGGAAGAAGCGGCAAATAAAGCAGAAAGACAAGTTAATTAACAAATAATAATTATGGCACATACTAAAGAACACGAAAAAGAATTAAGAGAAAAAATTTTAGGTGATCGAAAAGATAGGGTTGTTGGGGCTTATAAAACGCAATCAGATGCAAAACGAGCAAATAAATTAGAAGGAGGAGTTGAATCTTTTGACGGGGGAGAGTTTACTTTAGGAAGCAAACGTGACCCTAATGATAAAAGAAGACAAAAAGCAGTAGCAAGACAAAACAAAAAAGATGCTAGAAGAGAAAGAAGAGCTAAAAGAATTGGTGCTAGAAAATTAATGAGTGATGAACAAGCACAAGATTTTATGCGAAATAGAAAAGATAGATTTAATACTGCTTTTGGAAATGTTCTTTTAGATCTTACAGGTAATGAAGATAAAAAAGGTGTAATAAAAGATAGATATTACAGAAAAGAAGGCAGTGGTACTATTCAAAATGTTGCTAAACTTGATGATAAAGGTAAGCCTACTGGTGAAACATATAATGCTACAGACCCATTTCAATTTTCAGGAACAAGAATGACTCCAGAAAACGAATATAAAGATAAGTTTGATGTATATACTAATACTATTAAACCAATACCTATGGATGATCTAACTGTTGATATAAATATACCTGAAGTAGAATATCCAGATGACCCTAGAAAAAAACAGAAAAAAATAATTGAGGATAAAACTACAGAAGAAATTAAAAAGACTGTTGATCCTCCTAAAGGACCAGAAACTTTAGATCCTTCTGCTAATGAATCTATAAGGGCTAGAAATAAAATGTTAAATAGTAAAATTTATTCAGGCCCAACAGATAATCAAGCTGACGCTAAAAGATATAGAAGGCCAGGTGGCACCGGAACTATTATTTCAAGACTTTTAAATGTATTAACCCCTGATGCGGGAACAAGAACCACTAATAATAGAAGAAGAAGAAGATAAAAAAAAGGGGCCGCTAAGCCCCTTTATATTTAAAATATTAATCCTATTAGTATACCTGCTATAGGCCCTAATATTGCCCATGCTTCTAAAAACTTAATTCTTTTAAGTTCTTTAGCAGAGAAAACATTATCAGAAGTATCAAGAATAGCATCACCTGCTTTCTTTTTTAGTTGTTCTTCTAACTCTTTAATCTTTGCTTTAGCATCTGAAAAAGTAAATCTTTTTGCCATAATATTGAATTTAAATTAACCATCGCAGCTTAAACAGTTGGGATCCATAGCTGCTGCGGCTATATCTCCCCTCAGCACGGACTCAGTTCTCATATAATAAAGAGTTTTGATTCCGCGCTTCCATGCTTCAACATGCACCTGATTAATCCATCTGGGGGTTGCCTCGGATGGAAATGCCAGGTTAAGTGAAACAGATTGATCTATGTAATCCTGCCGTATACCAGCTTGCCTTACAAGTTCAAGTTGATTTATTTCTTTAAAAGTTTTAAATACATTTTTTATCGATTCTCCTTCTTCTTGGTTTAATCGTCCTCTTTCATCGTAAAACCATCCATCGAGTTCTTTAAGTCCTTGAACGGATCCACCATCTTCCAAAATTTTGTCCCAAGTTTCTTTATAGTCAATACCAATTTTTCTAAGTGCTTTTTTAAGTTCATTATTTTTTCTTATAAATGTTCCCTTAGCTGATTGTTCTGTAAATACATTTGCAGCCCATGGTTCAATACCAGCTGATGTATTACCTGCTAACTTACTATTAGATACGGTAGGTGCTACTGCTCTTAAATGAGTATTACGCATACCAGTACCCACACACCACAAGGGCTCACCATATGTTTCTGCAAGAGCTCTTGAAGCACGTTCAGTTTCAATTTTTATTTTTGAAAATATTTCTCGCGTTTTGAATTGTGCTAATAAACCTTCGAAAGATATTCCGCTCTTTTGCAACAGGCTGTGCCACCCAAGGACACCAAGTCCAAGAGCCCTGCCTTTCTCCGCACTGCGAACAGAGCATTCGAATCCCTTCATATTCTTTGCCCTCTGAATAAATTCTTCGAGCACACCGTCCAGGAACCAGGTCGCGTCGTATATTAAATTCGTATTCTTCCATTCATTATATTTATCTAGATTTACAGATGACAAACAGCAAACAAAACTGTGTGACTCATCTGTATGTAATACAATTTCACTACATATGTTAGTCATATGTACCTTTAAACTATTTTTCTTATATGCTTCTGGATTGTTTTTGTTTGTATTTCCTTTAAACAAGATATATGGTTCTCCAGTTGCTTTACGTTTTTGGATGAGTTTGGACCACTTATTCCTTGCGTCTGGATTTCCTTGTTCAAGTTTTCGCATAAACTTATCGCCAACGACAGCACACTGATGTAAGTTAAGAGATTGCCTGTTGACATCACCTTTGGGTTCTCTAATTTCCAACCATTCGAGGAAGTCATCGTGTTCAATATTGATATTAACGCTAGCAGCTCCTCTTCTAACTGAACCTTGATTGGTTGCGAGTATAGTTGAGTCGTAGATTTTGCAAAAAGGGACAACGCCGTCTGATGTTCCATTACCTGTAATTTTAGATCCGGCAGGTCTAATCATATTAACACCGATACCAACTCCCCCGCCGTGTTTTGCAAGCAGCATCATTTCTAAATTCTTATTACCTATTTCCATTATACTGTCTCCTACATCAATACCAAAACAACTTATTGGTAAACCTCTATCGGTTCCTGTATTAGACAGCACAGGCGAAGCTAAGCAAAGCCAGCCTTTCCATATGTAGTCAAAAAATTTATCAGCCATTTCAGGTTTATAAAGTCTTTTAGCTACGGTCTTAGCAACTCTAGTATAAGCATCGCGAGGTGATTCCCCATTAACAAGATAGCCTCCTGATATAGTTTTTTTATAAACATCAGTATCTCCCCACGCAGGATAGTCTTGACCTTTTACCCATTCATTATTCCACATACTATAATAATATATACATTATATAACCTACTACTAAGTTAATATTTATTATGACTAAGTTCCATTGTTTTGCAATCCATACCTGAGGAGTTAACAACAAACCTCCAAGTATATATGTTATAGCACCTATATTGCCATAATTTAATATGTAAGGTGATAACATTATAAAAGCAGAACCCATATACCCTAGTCTATTTGATAATCTTTCTTTTGCAGTTAATCTTCTATCGTGTACTAATAACCTTATAAAAGATGTTTTCCAACGAAACTCACACCTAACACATGTTTTTTTACCATCATGTTTAAAGTGTTTGTTTTCTTTATTTTTTTTGCAAACATTGCAAATTCTTTTTAGTTGCTTATTTTCTGCCATAACCATGCTTGTTGCGATCTTGGTCTGCATACAACCATAGTTTCATTACCTATATAATAACAAAGGTTGTAGCTATCTACTGTATCTTTTCTTACAATACGTAATTCTTTATTAACATATTCTATTGTTCCTGTTGATACAGTTATTTTTTTTCTTGTACCAACCTCTACAGTAAATCTATTAAAAGTATCATTTTCAAATATCTTAACAAACTCTCCTTCAGCATTATACCATAGCCCATATATTTCATTGCTTTGAGCATATGATGTTGCACTAAATAATAATAATAATAATAATTTTTTCATTTTATTTTTTTTACCACGGCGTTATTCTATATCCAAGGGGATTAAATATTAAATTTAATAACCAAAATATATATATAAATATAGGTATTTCAATTAAAAGTTTCAGCCATAAAGGTTGTTTTAATTTCCAATTTCTAAATTTATTTTTACTTATTTTTTTTAAAATTTTAT
>Ga0181420_1000411_pt1 | contig 17419 bp, 22 predicted proteins | sample 43SPOviralmetaG_FD_130145 | JGI IMG/M metagenome (GOLD analysis project Ga0181420, IMG submission 130145) | Marine viral communities from the oligotrophic San Pedro Time Series (SPOT) site, San Pedro Channel, CA, USA - 43 SPOT_SRF_2013-05-22 | ecosystem: Environmental > Aquatic > Marine > Strait... | reverse complement strand
GCAGGTTCGATCCCTGTATCCTCCACCAAACGGTCCCTTCGTCTATCGGTTAGGACACGTGGTTTTCATCCTCGAAAGAGGGGTTCGACTCCCCTAGGGACCGCCAAGTACATAGTGGGGGTGTAGCTCAGTTGGTTAGAGCGATCGCCTGTCACGCGATAGGTCGAGGGTTCGAGTCCCTTCACTCCCGCCACTTAATGTGCCCGTAGTTCAGTTGGATAGAATACGAGTTTCCTAAACTTGGGGTCGGAGGTTCGAATCCTTCCGGGCACACCAAAAATACAATAATTAATTGTGTGAAGAAGTTTTATTCAATCAAGTTGAAACAGTTCAAGGAGAACATACCTCCAGCACTGGCAGAGACAATGTTGCTGGACGAATCAAAATTAGTCAAGTATCTCTGGAAGCACAAAGCATTGGAGTTTAGATATCCAAAACACAAAGGTAGATTAGACCTGTACGCAGACGAGAAGTATCTCATGATGGGCAAACTTAAATATCCCACAATGTTTGGTAACAGGAAAAGGATGGGCTTTATGGAACTGTACATCGTACACAGGATCAATCAAAGAATGAATCTGGCCAAAGGAACCACCTGATGAAGTTTGGACATTACACAGACAAGGGACTGCCTGAATCTGAAATAGGATACAGATGTCCTGGTTGGGATCCAATGCCAGAGGGAAAGAAGAACGTTGTGGTATTGGGTTGCAGTCACACATACGGTGTAGGACATGATAATGATACGCACTGGGTACACTTTCTTTCACAACACAACACAACCAGGTTAAGATATTGGAATCTAGGACAGCCCGGTGCCAGCGGTGACAAGATTGTGCGGATACTGTACGGTACAGAGAAATTACTCTTTCCGAAGATTGTGATAGTGTGCTGGCCGTTGTGGAGCAGGAGGGAACGCCTAGAACAATATCCGTTGAGTCTTACTTCTGACAATGAATTTCTGAAGGCAGAAACAAAACAAACAGACAAACAAAATTTCCTTAAAAATGTATTTCTAGTAGAGAAATTTGCCGAGAAGAACAGTTGCAATACATTTCATTGTTTCGCCGACGAGTCGTATCAAGAACATCTCAAAGAAGTCAATGTGTTCAAAGAATACACCATAAGAAATTGCTGGCCATATTGGGACAAGTTTACTCAACGTGTGCCGTACAATGAACCAAGTATGGCATCAGACGGTCAACACTATGGTGTTGAACACCATGAACGATTTGCTAAACTGTTTCTAGACTATTTTGGCAGGAAGTTGAAATAGTTTTTTAAATGTTTTATTAGATTGTGTTAGCATGTAATTCCTCAAATAGATAATCAAAAGTTGACTTGCTATCCAGGCCTCTCCTAGCGTCCATCTCATTGATTTTATCATGGAAATTTTTTATGTCTTTCTTGAATGGTGTAGAAGTGTAATAAGCAATGAGATTCTCGTAACTGTTTTTTAGATAACCATGGGCACCTTGTGATAACTTTGATCTCAGGGTGGCAACGACCTCGTCCAACATTTTTTTAGGTAAGTTAAGGTTATTGAAGTATTTAGGTTTGTACAAAGGTCCTAGTACAAAACTGTTGTCATGAAATCCCTCTCCCTTTAGGTAATCTATGCATTTGTGGACACTCTTGTAATTCAGAATGAAATGTAACATATTGAAACTAATTTTGTGATCGAGACTTTTTATTGTGCGAAGATTTTCACAAAAGTCTTTCCAGGAACCGTGATGTCTGATATATTCGTATTCTTGCTCGATTGTTTCTACGCTCACTGTCCAGTGTAGATTTTTGAATGAGCAAAGCAGATCAAATATTCCGGTAGCGGTGGTGCTGAGGTTTGTGTTCACCCTCACCGTGCAGTTTGGATTTTTGTCTTTGAGCAGTCTCAAAAACTCAACATTTTCCTTCATCAGCATTGGTTCTCCACCTGCGAGATATACATTTTCAAGTTGACCTATGTTCTCGAAAACATAATCTTTTACTTCTTGCTTTGCCTCTCTGTTAGATTTCACTGGACGTCCTAACTCTTGTTCCCACTTGCTACTGTATGTAGGACCACAATACACACAGGCTTGGTTACAAGCGTTGGTCCAACGCAGGTCCACATGTTTGAGTTCAAAGTTTTTGACGTCATCGTACAAAGACATCTTGGTCTTTGCCGCTATTTCTTTGTGATAGTATAGCCTACTGCTGATGCTACTAATAGCATTCCTGTCTTTCTCTTGTAGGTAACAACCAGAACAATTGGAAGGCTGTGAATCGTCAAGCATTTGTTTTTTTAATTTGGTGTTCTTGTCGCCCAGCATGATATCTTTTATGTGGGTGTCATTGACATTACCAATGCCTGCCTTGGAGATAATACAGTTCTTGACTACGCCGTTGGGTTCGAGCTCGAACCCTGTCCAGGGCAATGAGCAGATACTTTGGTTCTTGAAAAGTTTTTTAGCGTCCATTAGCATTGGTATTTAAATACACACAATGAAGTCATATCATATCCTGGAATGTCCTAAACAGCAGAAGATTACGGACTTGTTGTACGGGTACCATACAGGCATAACAGCAAACAAGAAGCCATCGGGTTTCTGGAATCATCTCACTAAGGAAGAGATAAAAAATTTTCTAAGCATTGATAACAATCCTTGCAGACAGTGGTTCGAAGGCCTGGGACTTAAGATTAGGGATATGAGTTACACGATCACGAATAACAAGTTCCACACGTCAATTCACAGGGATGAACCTCCGGTTGTGGCCAAAATAAACTTTCCTGTGCTAAACACCTCTGACACCTACAATGTTTGGTTCGACGACAACGGCAATGAGATAGATCGTGTGGAGTGCGTACATCCTATAGTGTTCCGTTCTGACATACTGCATACTGTGGAAATGGGTAGCAAATCTAAGTATCCGAGACTGCAGTTTAGTTTCTGCTTCTACAACGAGCCTCTTCAGTTACTAAAGTAGGACACTCAATGAATCTGTCGTTGCCCCTCGACTGTATCCTATCTATCACTTGATCAATCTGCTGTTGGTATTCTGGCGTGTGCCATATGTCCTGTGATTTGAAATCATCGGATGTGCCCCAGTCTTGTATCTTGTTCAGCCATACCCTGTCAGCACCATACTGCTCTCCCAGGTCTATTATGTTTTGCATCTCATGGAAGTTGTCCTTCTGCACAACGAAGTGCAGGATCAATCTGAAGTCATGCTTTCCTTTCAACTTGGATATGCATTCTAGGTTCTCATTGATCTTGTCCCACTTGCCTCCCAGTCTCAACTTCTCATATGTTTCCTGGCTGGCCCCGTCTATGCTGACTCCCAGTTCCTGCAGGTTGTTGATAACGTTGGGCACCCTGCCATGGAACTCCTTGAACATCAGTGCGTTGGTCAGTATGCTGTACTTTATGTTGTCCCGCTCAGGCGTCTGTTCCATGAAGTGCCTGTACACGTGTGAGGCGAATGGATCACCGTCTGATCCTATGTGCACCTGTATGGGGTGTTCGAATTTGTGTAACCAGTTGTTTATTTTGTCAACGAGTCGTATGCCTAGATTATATGCGGAGCCCTCCTTGTGGAATATCAGGCCTTTCCTACAGCTCGGACACCTGAGATTGCAACTGTCATCTATTGCCAGCCTGAGATGTTTCAAGTGATGTGTTTTTCCATCCAACATGTCTCCACCGCGTATGTACGGACATTGGTGCTCGTTGCAGTATCGATAGGATCCATCTGCGACGCTGTCCTGTAGTCGCTTGTGCATGGGACTGGCTATTATCTCGTCCAGGGTTTTGATCTGCAGGTTGCCTATGCTCTGTGGCAACCACGCGGTGCACTCACACGCATAGCACGATCCCTGTTTGTCTACCAGCACTGTGTCGAATGGTCGTGAACACACCTTGCTTATCCCTAGATCTTTCTCGGTGTCTATGCCGTAGTGTTGGAACAGTCTCTGGTTTATCATTTATCGGGATCTGTTATCATGTCCAGCGTGAGCGGCCGCGTCTCGTCCGGCATCTGCTCCGGCATCTGCCGTGACTTCTTGCTGAGCCTACGCTGTTCCCTCTCGTGCTGTTTCTGTAGTTTCTTGGCGCCTCTGGTGTTCTTGTAGTCGTAGTGTATGCCCATTGTGAACCTCCTTTGCTACCCGTAATTATACACTGTAAAGACACAGGTGTAAACTATTTTGGTAAAAAAAGTTGCACTCAATGGTTGCAATTATGATAAATATGCCTTACAATCCAGAGCGGTCACGAGGCCTGTGATCGCATATTAATCATATAGATACGGGAGAAAAACAATCTATGAAAATGACTAAGAAAAAAGCGGCGATTGGTGTGGCTATTATAGTAGCACTTGTTGCCTTATGGTCGGTTATGAAACCGGCGCCGGCTGAAGCGGCCGAGATGAAAGTGTATGGTTCTTTGAACTACATGCTGTCAAACAATGAGAATGCTTCAGGCGTAGCGACATCTAAAGCGGAGAACAACGGTTCTGCCATGGGTGTTGACTTCAATAGCAACATCGCAGAGGGGATCGACGGCTTCGCCAAGTTAGAAGTGGACATCGATGCGGATGACTCTGGTTCATCACCATTTGACTCTAAACTGGCCTACGCTGGTATTGACATGGGTGACAAAGGTGTGCTATCAGCAGGAAGACAGAACTCTGTGTTTAAGGGTGCTGTTACATCTAAAACAGATGTGTTCCCAGAATTCGGCGGAAGTGCCGCACAGAAATTGTTCAGCAGAGACTCACACACAGTTGTGTACTCGAACAGTTTGGGTGCAATCCAGTTCGACAACTTGGTAAAAGTTGACGGTTCAACTGGTAAATCAGGCGTTGACGTGTACGAGACTGCGGCCTCTATGGACATCTCTGACTCACTTAACATCGGTGTTGCATACACAGATGACAAAGTGAACTCAGTTGAGTACATGGGTGCTGGTATCACATTCGACCTTTCTGATGCTACAACAATCGGTTACAACCACACAATCAAAGAAGTGGAGTCTACAGCAGTAGAGACCACTGCTAATGAAGTAGTTGCTTCACACCAGATCGGTGCGACAACAATCTCAGTTGGTTATGGTGAGATCGAGGATGGTAACAAATATACTACAGTTGGCGCTGAGAAGAAATTCGGCGAGAACTTTAGCATGTATGGTGCTTATCAGATGACGGATGTGCCAACAGGTACAGACACAAACGACATGGCGGCTGGAATCAAGTTCACGTTCTAGTCCTCAAACACGGTGGAGTCGGTCAGCTCAAAGGAGGGCAGACCGGCTTTACGCTTTTTAACGCTTCGCGTTATTTCTAAAAAACGCATATTTGGTAAAATTAACGCTTAACGCCTTTGGCTTATGAGCTCTTAGCGTACCTGTGCCTTGACAAACTCGTATGTGTTTTTCAGGCCTTGCTCTAGAGGATAGTCAGGTTTCCAACCTGTAAGTTTTTGTAATTTGGTGTTATCAGAATTACGTCTCATACATCCGGAAGGTCCTGATGGCAAATAAATTTTGTTTATATCTTTGCCTGATATCTTGATCAACATATCTGCCAGATGTGTCATTGTGATTGCTTCATCCGATCCCATGTTGATAGGTATCTGCACATCATTTTCGATCAACTTGTCTAATCCTACCATCAGGTCATCGATATAACAGAATGATCTTATCTGTGTGCCATCTCCCCATATTTCTATTTCGCCTGGGTTGTCTGCTTTTACTATTTTTAGACACGTTGCCGCAACAACTTTTGAATTTTGAAATATGTCGCAGTGTGGTCCGTACATGGCATGGAATATAGGTAATGCAATCTTCATGTCATATGCTTTGGCATATTCAATTGCCAACTGCATATTGTACAGTTTCTCCATACCATAAATGTTTCCTGCAGGATTGGCAGGCCATATATGGTCGTCCTCGTTCAGATCAGGGCCGTTGTGTCCTTGGTGTTCTGTGTTGTATATCATGGCAGAGACCGCATATATGAAATGCGACTTGTTCTTTGCCGCAAAGTCCATTGCTTGTATTGTTTGTATTGGATTACTTCTTCCTGTGGTCAATTGATTTCCTCCAACACCTTTGGTATTTGGTACATCTGCTGATAAGTGATAGACTCTATCAAAGTCGTTTTCTATAGATATTCTTTGCTCCATGTCGTGACCTACAAACTCGTCAACAAAGACCGGGTCTCCAACTTTCAGCGTCTTGTCGATTCCCACTACATAGTGGCCTTGCTTCTTGAGATGTTGTGCTAGATTTTTACCAATGAATCCTTGACAACCTGTAATAAGAACTTTCATGCCTGTATTTACAAGGCTAGTCTTTGAGCGTCTTCCAATATGGGTGGGTCTGCTTTGTGGTAAGATCTCTCTTCTTGGAACTCATTTGTGCTTTCCTATCGTAGCCTTTCATGTGATCCATGTATTGTCCAAGTTCTGAGTTTATAAACGGGTGCCTCGCTTTTCTGGATCCTGCCCATCTGCCATCGTTCAAGTCCTCATTTTTTATTTTGCCGGCCTGCTCCATTTCTATACGAACTGCATCAAACGTGAATGAGTCTGTGTACCCTGCTATAGGAAAATGGTTGAGGAATCCTTTTTGTATATTGAAAAATAAATCTTCAGCGTAGTATTGTTGCCACCTTTCAAAAAACTCATCTGCGTATTTGTGTGCAGTGTTGAATGCGTAGTAGCCTGTTTCGGAGAATCCTTTTTTAGGTCTACCCAGGTAAGATGTAAATGCACGATCCGGTATGATGTGTTCAAGCCATGACATAGGAATCTTTTCAAATGTCACTATGTCTGCATCCAGGAACCATAGCATGTCTGGCTTTGTTTTTTGATATGCGTCTATGCAGGCAAATACCTTGTAACTAAATCTAATAGCATCATATTCAAATTTGTATTGTTGCGGTTGCCATTTTGTTAGTCTTTGGTTGTCTTTGTTTCTTTCAATGAACTCCTTTAGCACAGGTTGTTCTTTGCAAAGATCAAAATACTGTGTCCGAGGCAAGTCAATTTGTTGTGACATGTCATCTGGATAATACAATATCTTTGCATGTCCTGGCCAGTTTTTAATTGTGCTTTGTATTCCTGCTTGTACAGGATTTGGCCAATACTTCGGCCCCCACGTTGATACTATTGTTAATGATTTCATTTTATAAATTTTGATAATATTTCATACAGTCTATTAATTTGATCAGTGATTGCCAAACTGCCATTCCCTACAAAGAAGCCGTTGTCGTGTATGTCATCAGCGGCCGTGTAGTCTTTGTTGTCAATAAAGTCTAAGTCTCTCATAACGGGTTGTTTAAGAAAGTTTCTCGATGCAAGTGGTCTGTTTTGTATGCCTGCCTCGTCTAACGCTTTCACTACTTCGGCCCTACGTCCTTTTAGTTCTCCGTCTAGTACCATACCAAAGGTAAACCAACTGCTATCTCCGATTATCTTTTGTATCCTGCACCATGGCTTGTTGCCAAACATAGCAACAAAGAATTGTGCGTTTTCTGTTCTTGTTTTCATTATTGCTGGCCACTTTTTTAATTGCACAGATCCTATAGCACCACTCATCTCCAACGGCCTAACATTGTATCCCGGTGTAGCAAATATAAAGTTATCGTTAAACGCATTTCCCGTTTTTTTATATAGGTGTGAGTCTGCTGGCAAGTCTCTTACCCAACCGTGTGCTCTTAATGATCTCATGTAGTCGGCGTCATCCTTGTTTTTGCAAAGGATCATTCCACCTTCCATTGTTTGTATGTGATGTGAGAAAAAAAATGAAAACGATCCTGCAAGTCCTATTGTCCCCGTGTAACTGGTATGATACTTAGCCCCCATTGACTCACAGTTGTCTTCTATCAATAACAGTTTGTGTTCTTTACACAGTTCGGTTATCCTCGTGTAGTCGCAACTGTTACCCAGCAAGTTCACAGGCATAATTGCACATGTCTCTGGTGTGATTGCCGCTTCTATTTTACTGACATCTATGTTCCATGTGTTTGGATCAACGTCAACAAAATTTAATCTAAACCCGTTTTGTGAAATAGGAAAATAAGTTGTTGCCCATCCTACTACAGGCACGATGATATCTCCTGATAATTTGTATTTCCATTTAAGCAAACTTAACATTAAAAGGTTAGCACTTGATCCCGAGTTCACCATCACTGCATGTGGTGATCCAAATGTTTCTGCAAACTCTTTTTCAAACTGCTTCACGTGTTTGCCCATGGTGTACATGTCTGTGTCAATCACATGTTTGATTGCTTCTACTTCTTCATTGCCCCATGTTGAAAATGCTAGTGGATATGTCATATTAGTATTATACTAATTATTGATAAATTTTTCTAGTCTAAATCCTTTAGAATCAAAACTTTCTACATAATCAGAATTATTGGAATGTCTTATGGTCCCTTGTCCTCTGACCACGTCATAATCGCTATAAGCAAACGCTTTCTTAATTGTTACATCTATGTATTGTCCATTACCAATACCTAGCGTTAGGAAAGTCGTGTATCTCCCTTTGTCGCCACGGAACACTCTGCCGTTGGCTATCATGCCTGCAAACTCCACTTTGTCTAGGTAAAGTTCTTTCACATACATTCCGGGCATGAAGTCCTTTTGGCTCCACCATCCGTATTTCCTGTATTGGAATTCTGGTGTGTCCCACTTGTCAGATTTACTTGGTGTGACAACTTCTATCCCAACACGTTTTGCTTCTGTCCTGTACACCCAACGTTTGTAAGATCCGTGACAGTGTTTCAAACAAGACCTCCAGAACTTTTGAGGGTTGTGTGCCTTCTGGTATGCTAAGGCCCATATCAATCTCCCTAGGTTGACAGCGTGAGCCCTACAAAGTCCAAAACCGGAAAGTGATTGTAGCATTGTTATGATCTCATCTTTACGTGGATGGTCGCCTAGTTTTGTAATGAACTGCATTATCTTCTCTTCGTTCTTCTTGGCGAACGCCCTACGATACATGTCAGCCTCATATTTGTCTATGCCTAGCACTTCGGATATCCTGTCTATGGCATCGTCCTCGTACACTATGGTATCACTCATACGTTCTTTGCTCCAGTCATGGAACATGGTTGCCTTCTTGCGTCCGGACACCGCAACCGGTCTTATCAGTGCCGTTCCGAACACACAGTCCTTAACGCTCTTTGGTTTGATTGCCCTGAACAGTCTCCTCATTGCTGGACTCTCTGCCTGTGTCACTCCCAACACGTCTCCCCGACACAAAAGGTCCGAGGTAGCGGCATCTTCCTCCGGATAGTCCGTTAACTTCATAGTTGGGTCTATCTCGATGAGTTGCGACAAACCACGATTGGCTAAAATATCCACCTTCAGGTGTTCTAGGTCCTCCACTTCGTTCTTGTCCAGTAGTATTTGATTTTCCGCCGTGAACAGGCTTTTTGGTAATTGTCTTTGAAACATCAGTATTCCTCCGCAGTGTTTTGATATGCATCTCTTCTTGCCTTTCAATTTGTTCTCGATCCTCTTGGCTTCTTTGACATCTATGCCCAGTGAATCGTATGTGAACCTGCGGGGTAGGTTACCCTTGACGCCCAAGCGTTTGGCCGCTTCACGCCTTGCCGACTTATCCTTATAGAGCACGTAATTGGATATCCTAGCACTGCGTCCGGGCCACTTCTTGAATATCCTCTGCATGACTTCGTTCTGCTTGTGATGGGGGAAGTCTATGTCCACGTCAGGGAGGTCGTCCCTGTTAGGGTTGAGGAATCTTGCCACGGGTATGTCCCACTCCACTGGGTCCACATCTGTTATGCCCAGTAGGTAACAGACCAATGATGAACCAGCACTACCACGTGTCATGTGTGGTATGTCTCGTGTCATTGCAATGATGTCACATATTTGTATGAAGTAGTCTACGAAACGTAGTTGAAGGATGATTTGAGTTTCCTCGGCTAGCCTGTGCGTGTATTCTTCTGTGCCTGGACAATGCCTAATGAATCTATCGTATAGCCTTGTTATGTCGTTTAGTTCTTTATTTTTCATGCCTATGTTTGCCTGTTATCGCCTCTCGCATAAAGCTCTGGACAGGAATATTTATCTGCGTATATTATTTTGGTTATACTTTTTGGCGTAATTTACTTTTAGGAACTGTGATATCTCTTTTGTCGCATGCCGCACCGATCACACACTGCTCACACAATGGTGTTCTTGATTTACAAACAAGTTTGGCGTGTGTTATCAACCACATATGTGCACCGTACTTGTATTTGCCTGGTGTTGTATCGTTTACTGTGATTGATGCTTTGCCTTCGTCCAAATTATCAACCCACCCGAGCCTCCATAACATTCTGAAAACGTGTGTGTCCACTGCTATGTGTGGTTCGCCAAATACAAATCTCATTACGATGTCTGAACTTTTCCTACCAACACCGGGCAGTGTCATTAGTTCTTTCTGTGTGTTTGGCACACGCCCGTTAAATTCCTCCAGTAACATTTTACTTGTTGCAAGTATGTTTTTAGATTTGGCATTGAACAAACCTGCAGGTTTGATCGCTTCGATGATTTCTTCCTGCGACAGTTTAAGCATAGTTTCAGGAGTATCTGCTAGACCAAACAGTTGTCTACAAGCCACTGCTGTACGTTTATCCTGAGATTGTGCAGATAACATAACACCTATCAGGCTGGTGTACGCCTTGGAATAGATTTTTGCTTTTGGTTTCTTATTTGAGTAGTTTGGATAAAGAGAACTTAATTTCTCGTAGATGTAGTCAATATCATTACTGTTCTTCATCTGAGTGCAGTTCGTTTAGAAGTTGTCTCAGTTTGCCACCTTCCACTGTGGCTTTTACTTTGCCTATTGTATCGCCCTTGCGAGGATCCGGCACCTCTGGTCTTGCATCTTTTGATGTGCCGTCACTTGCAGATACCTTGGATGTTTGTTTCAAGGAATCGTATATTGTACTTCTTTGTTTGTCAAATTGTTTGTATTCTGGATCGTCTGCAAGGTCTCTAATTCTCAAACTGTCCACATCAAACTCTAAGTCTACTTTTTGTCCTACACCAGAACTTGATCTGGTCTTCATAAACTGTATTTGATATCTTCCACGTTCTTTCATTGCCCTCGATGTGAATATACCTATCACATTGTCTGCTGTCTGTATCTTAGATAATCCACCTGATATGTGACTGTGATCAAACTCTATCTCCTCAACGCTGGCCCTGTTCAACTGTGATGCTGTTGCCAACACACACTGTTTCTCAACGACCAAGTTTCTCAGTTCCTCGCTGACATACTTGTCTTTAATGAACAAGTCTGCCGGACTTATTCTTTTGCTCTTAGGCATCATGAGATCCAAATAGTCAATCAGTATGCAGTCCACTTTTTTCTTGTTCTTTAGTTCTAGTTCCTTGAGATATGTCCTTACGTCCAATACATTACTACCACTTGGCAAGTATTTGATCTGTAAGTTACCTGACTTCTTCTTTAACATCTTGACCTTCATCTCAACATTGTCTATCTCCGGAAACACTTTCTTTGTTGGAATGTTTGTCATCATTGCATCAAGCCTCATGGCAGTCAGTTGTTCACTCAACTCAAAAGATATGTAGCACACATTTAATCCTGCCTGTGCCCAGTTCACTGCGAGATTCTGCAAGAACAAACTCTTACCTGCACCCGAGCCACCTGCAAAGATGTTCAGTTCGCCTCTGTTGAATCCGCCAAATAGTTTCTTGTCTAAGTTCTGCCAGCCTGTGCTGATCTGTCCGTTGTTGTCTTTTAAGGCTTCGAGTCTTCCTCGAGGATCCTCGAAGTAGTCTGTTCCAAGATCTCTTGTGAGTCCCACGCTGACTGCTTCCTTGACCATGTCTTCCACAGGAGCATAATCTCCCTTCTCTAAAAGATCAGCAGATGAAAGTATTGCTTGTTCTAGTGCCTTGTGTCTCGAGAATGTTTCAAATTCGTCTAGCAACCAATTGAAGTGTGCTGGATCTAGATCCTTTGCTGTTTTTAACTGTATGTCGTGTTGTGCATTAACTATCTCAACCTCCGGCATCACTTTGTACTCGTCCATGTAATCCTTGACGAACTTTGCAATAGGTTGCAGTTTACGATCAAAAGATCCAGGATTGAATATGTTCTGTGCTCTAGCAAATGATTCTGCATCTGCTAATAACATTTCAATATACAATTTCTGTACATCAAACGAATAATCTTTAGCCTGCGATTGTTGTTCTTTATATTCAGCCATACATCTTTCTCTTTAAATCTATTTTCAGTTTACTTGACTCTGTTGTTTTCAATATCGATTGTATAGTAAACAGTCTACCATATTTTAACACAGCATCCGCCACATCGCCAACCGTTTTGTCCCATTCTGGAAAAGCAACGCTCCATCCAAATTCTGTTGCTTGGTCTACCAATTTTTGTCCGGGAGCATCTCTGTCTGGCACAACAATTACCTGTCTACCAAGACCATCAATCAACTCTCGCTGTGTGTCATTTATCTCCGATCCCAGTATGCTCACACCAGAAACGGTAATAGCATCAAATGGTCCTTCTGTTACTATCACGAACTTCCTTGTCCAATCCTGTGCGTCCATGTTAAACACATACCCGGGCTGTACGTCCGTGTAATATTTTACTTTGTCTGATTGCTCAAACATCCTTCCTGTGAATCCAACAACGTCTCCACGCCAGTAGAATGGTATCAGCAATCTCTGATGCACGTCCCAAGTCTTATCGGGCGAGTACATGAAATCATACCAGTCTGCTCCGATTCCCCTGCCTTCTAAATATTTCAATAGACCATCTATCTTCTGCCATTGCTGTTCAGTTAGATCGTTAGCCACATACTTTTCTAACCACACATCCAGTTTGTGTGTATCCTTAGGCAACGTCTTGTTCTTGAATGTAACGAATTTCTTCTTCTCGTACTTGACATCACTTTCTTCTTCACGCATGGCCTCTATGGCCAACTTACGTATGGTGTCCTCTGGTATGCCTATGTAACTCATAAACTGCCTCATCTTGTAGGTTAGTTTACGTCCTATCACATAACTGGTTTTGAAGCCACAGTTGAAACAATGGTAACTCACAGTGCCGTCAGCACTGGTCATCAGTCCGCCACGCTTCTTCTTGTCAGCGGTCTCTCCATTGTACACACAACAAGGTGCATTGAAACTTATCCAACCGCTTGGGGTCTTCTTTCTGTTCGCAGGTAAACTAGTCAGAATTGTATTCTGTATAAGATTCATAATCTATACTATTTTACTGTCTATATAGGATTTTGTCAATCACGCCAGTGTTGTCACTGTCGTTGCCCCAACTGAATCTTACACTGTGGTAAACACCTGTGAAGTTAAAATTGGTAACAGTTGTGGAGTCGGTAAATGAGTTTGCAGTTGATGCCGCACCTTCCATGGTAATATCAAAGTAATCAGCGTCGCTTGGTGAGGCACTCATGGTACCTTGCACTCTCAAAGCACCTGAGAAGTTTTTTGTGTACACAGCAATAGTGTGTAAGGCCTTGTTATTATTGATGCCAGGCTTAGCATCTATAGATCCTGATGTGTATGTCAGTGGGCCACCCGTTCCTGTGAAACTGGAAACACTTGTGCTTGATAAAAATTCTGGGTATGCACCATCTAGTAATTCTATTGTGCCAGCGGCCGCGTATCCTGTGTCTGCATATGTGATCTCTCTGCTACCATCCGACTTAACTTCTCTTACTGCGAAGTTGTAAAATTTAGCATCCAGTGGTAACAGATCGCCCTCTGTGATCGTACAACTAGCATCGCCTTTTGTGCTCACAGTCGAACCATCGTCGAGTATGGAAAGTGTCTTTGTGAGAACTGCTTTCTTACTGTCAGAATCAATCATGTTGAACTCATAAGTCTTGGATGTGATGTCCTGGGCCTTCTGATCCTCGTTTTTGAACGTGAATGAGATCGGGTTTGACACCCCTCTGTGCAGTGTTAAGCGTCTATCGTACACTTTTGAGTTCCTCCCGTGATAACCACTTATGTAGGCGATTACCAATTGATTTATTAAATACCTTTGGACTGTTTGCATAGTACATATTTAACAGTATTTATAGATATAGAATGAACGAAATTTTTAACACTTTGAGGGACAAATTCCCGTTCCTGAGCCTTATAAGAAAGGGTGACCTGGAGTATGTGGGCATAGTGCAGAACGAGGATGCAAACGTGATCAGTTTCTACGACTATGGTAGGCTCATGATGCCACAAGACAAGATGAAGTACTTGAAATGTGGGGAGACTTGGTGGCACGAGTCCAATCGTAAATTACCAATTAACATATTTCTCAAGGGTGAATTTAGGTATTTCCGTTCGACGTTGATTACACTTAATTCTAAGGATGTTCAAATAGTGCATGGACCTACAGTGAAACTTTCAGAAATTTCGAAGAAGCGTGTGAAAAGAAGAACAATCCAATTGGTAAGAAAACCAATCTAAGAATTTTCATGGGATCTCCCTTTAGAAGTATAGTTCAGTGTGCTTCTGTCTTGCAAGGTTCGGTTGTTGAAATTGGATCAGAAAGGGGAGAAGGTTCTACTGCTTTTTTATCTAGTTTTTGCAAACAATTAGGTTTGAAATTTTATTCGGTAGACTTCGAGCAAGAGGCATATCTCAAAGCCAAAGGCACGCCAAACACCATTGCTGTACACTCGACCGGCGAAGAGTTTTTAAAGAACTTTCCTAAAAATGAAAAAATTTGTTATGCTTATCTAGACAATTATGATTGGAATTATGGCCATGAGGATCTTCATAATAGGCAGAAAAAAACATACGAACTTTACGGTCTAACCCTGTCAAATGAAAATTCACAAAAAGCACATCTAGATCAAACGATATTAATTTCCCAACTGGCCGCTGATAAATGCATTATATCTTTTGATGATACATTTTATGATAATGAACTCAAATGTGTGTCCGGCAAAGGAGGCACCGCACATGATTGGTTGACCGGCGAAGGGTGGAGCAATTACAAGAACACCGATTATTTTAATTTTTATGATAGAGATTTTTTGAAAAACTATATCAGGTATCGAGTAGAAAATATCACTTAATAACAGTCAAAAAAAAAGATCGCTGTCTGCGATCCCATCTAATTTTAATACCACGTTCCTTCCACAGTTTTTGCCAATAGGGCAGTTCCTGTTTGATCCAACGACCATCCAATTGGTCCTCTTTGTTTAGGATTTTCCACGTGTTCTTTTCCTTGTGCTTCCAGTAGTCTGTGAGGAATTTGGACAACGACACAACCGAGAACGGTCCATCATTGGATAGGTCTACTATTGTGGGTTTGGATTTTTTAGTGAGTTTTTTATTTGTCTTGTTGTACACTAAAGTTATATTTATCTTTTGTGATTAGATTCATCTGCACCACTATGGCCTGTGCATATGCCACAGCATGTGATTTCTTGAAGAAGTAACTGCCGTCTGTGGGTTTGATCCATACTTCCTTCATTATGTCTATCCAGTCCTTGTACATGAGATGTCTCTTGGCCGGACGTATTATGGCCAACACGGCCGCTAGTTGTTCTATGGTTTTTGGTTCTAACTTGGACACTATGTTGTAATGGCCATTCAGGTGGAATAGGTTCTCCACTATTTTAGGATCATTGAGCATCCCCCAGTCTGGTTCCAGGATCATAAGTTCAACCAGTTCCTGTTCCGATTTTACATCCTTGTATATGTTCACATTCAGACAGTCTATCTTGAAATATCCTCGGTCCTCTGCTTGTTTGTAATCAAGCGATGCATGGCCTGTAACAGGATGCTCAGGCACGGCATGGAAGTAGACTCCCGTCTTGTGTTTCTCTGACTTGCCGTCTTTGATCATTGAAGCAGGAGTGTGTTTGAATAATTTTAATGTGTTGTCTCTGTCAAAGAAGTCTATGTCTACATCAGGCATTAGTGAACGCTCCCTTTATCTTTCTCTGCATGTTGTATCATTTTATCTCTCGAGCCTGGTTGTAACACTTCCAACACGTCAAGCAGTTTCCTGTATCCTTCTGTTTTCAATATGTCCTTGTTGACTTTTGGCATTATGACTCTTCCTACAGATCCGTCTTCTTTGATTATTACAGCACAGTCGCCGTCATCAAACTCTAAGTTATCAGACACTTCTAAATCTATCTTAGACAATCTTGGCCTCCCTTGCTGTGTCCTGCACTAACATGTGATCCGCCGGATAACTTTTCAACTTGCTAGGCCAGAAACTTGTGTTTATAAATCTTTCTATCATTTGTAATTGTTCGTCGTTAAATGATTTTAACATCCTTTTGCCTGCGTTGCAACCTAGCAACAACCAAGGACTTATCTTGCCTTGCTGTATGTGTTGCACTGCTCTGTTCTTGTTTACAAGTCTGAAGTAGTCCGACCACTGTGCGTTCTGTTCTGTGGCCCAGTCCATCATTGTGGCTATGCTTCTCTGTAGTGCGGCCTCCACGGGTTCTGACTTCAGTGCTTCTATCAAGTACATCTCGTAAAGATCATCCCTGGCCCAATGATCCAGTTTCACTTTTGATTGTAGCACATAGTCTATGTACTTCTCAGGATACAAAGGGTTGATGTGCATTATGAATCTTCCAAACTTGACGAATGCGTTGTAGTATGAACTCTTAACGAAATCGTCGTATGTTTTTGTTTTTGAATTATGTTGATGTATCTGATAGAATCTCTGGAACACCATAAATGCATTCACCACCCATTTTTCATCACGTTGTAGATATCTTCTCTTTGGTTCACACAAATGTACTTGCAGTGTACGTTCCTTAGCAAACTCCTTGCCACAGTATGTGCATTTATTTGTCGATGCCATGTGCCTCTATCAGTTCCTCTAGTTCTCTGTCTGTAATCACTTTGTCCAATGTCTCTAGGTCTGCTTCCTTCCATGTAGGGTATATTGCCTGCAGTTTCTTTAGACTCTTGTTGGGCACACGCTTCATGGGTTTTAGCCATGGATGGAACTGCTGTGTCTCTGCTCCACACATGGCGGTCAGTATCCATAACAGTTTCTTGTGTTTGCCCAACGTGAAGCAGTGCTTGTTCACGCACTCGTTGACCATCTCTATGTAGTGTTCTACGTAAAAAGTATCCTTGGATGACACATTGGAAACGTATCTCATCAGCATGTACGGAGAGTACAACGATTTCTCCTTGTCGTCGATCCTGTCGAAGTAGTCCTTGTTCCTGAAGTCTACCGCTTTCAGTCCGTTCCTTAGATCAAAAAATTTTCTATTTTTTTCTGCTGGCATATTTTAGTGCAAACATTGTGCAATCTTTCGCTGTTGCAAATGTTAATTTTAGTTTCTTGTTCTTGTGATGTAAACCTGAAAATTGGAATTTGTGTTTCTTGATGAAGTCAAAGAAATTGTGCATCCAGTCCTCGTCCATCCATACAGCGAT
>Ga0181420_1000408_pt1 | contig 17493 bp, 23 predicted proteins | sample 43SPOviralmetaG_FD_130145 | JGI IMG/M metagenome (GOLD analysis project Ga0181420, IMG submission 130145) | Marine viral communities from the oligotrophic San Pedro Time Series (SPOT) site, San Pedro Channel, CA, USA - 43 SPOT_SRF_2013-05-22 | ecosystem: Environmental > Aquatic > Marine > Strait... | reverse complement strand
TTTCAATTCATTAACTTTCATAGCAAATTTCATCATCATATCTAAAGTCTTCTTAGGTCCAGTTTCTTTAATTCTAATAAGTTCTTTCTTAATCGCAATTCTTCCTTTATAAGATTTTTCCAATTCATTTCTTTCTTCTTTATTCTTTTCAAAAATTTCTTTAATTTCTTTCTTTCCAACATCATCAAAATGTTTAAGCAATTGTTCCTCCATCTTGGATTACTGGATTTATCGTTAATACTATTTTTTTAGAATAATATCAAATTTTTTTAATTAAAATAAATTTAATTTAATTTATTAATTAAATTAAATTAATTTGAAATTTATCTAATTAATTTCGTATTAATACTAAAACTATTATGTCGGACCCAAATGAGTTTTTAACTGGTATTAATACACTTGTTCTACAATACGGAAAAGATAAAGAATACAAACTTTCTTTAAAGAATGAAGTAGAAAGACTATTAAAAGAAAATAAAGAAAAAGACCAAATAATAGAACAACAAAGAAAAGAGATAGAAGCATTAAAACAACAAAAGAATAGATATATTGAAATAGAAGATAAAGATAGAATAATCATATATGATACAAAAAAAGATAAATTCACTTGGAGAACTCGTTGGTCTGAACTTCCTTCTAATATTATTGATGATTTATATAAAAATGAATTAATGAATTATTACAAAACTAATATATTAAAAGTAGTTAGAGATGGGGTCTTTTATAAAAATGAAAAAAAATGGAGTTGTGATTTTTATTATTCTGGTTATTATCGTGATGGAAGAGATAGTAAAATTATTAATACAGAATTTAGTATTCCCTTACTAAAACAAATTCAGAATGTTAGAGGAGAACTTCGTAATATTGCTAATAGAAATGAAGTAAAAGATTGGAAATGTAAAAATTATTTGAGCGATGGGTATAGTGAATGGAGATGTATAGGAATTTGTAAAAATGGTGAAAGATGTAAATGTAGAGGACATCACGATATTGAAGGAGATTATACCATTTTTAATGAAAGGAAATCACTTATGAATTATTTATATCATTATAAAAATATTGAATCTTTAAGAGTATGTAGCAGACATCTAAACCAAATTAATAAAGATATAAATAAATTAGATTATTATGTTATTCAAATGTTAAATAAAGTATATGATAATTATGCTCTGCCGGGCACCTACAATTCAAAATATTTTAATAAATTGTTTGAAGATATTGATAATTCATATGATTATAATTTACAATAAATTTGAAATAATATTTAAAAATAAATTGAGTAAATAATATAATTAGTCCCAACTGGACTTACGGGACGTATAATCGTTTCATTATGAGTAAGTTAAAAAAGATAAAAGATAAATTATCAGAAGAAGATATTGAAGAAGCAAAAGAGGTTTTTAATTTCATTAGTGATACTTATCATCTTAAAAGCGACAAGACAAAGGAAGGTTATGAAGAACGAAATTTTACACCAGCAGAGAAAGCAAATTTTATATACAGACAACTACCAGTAATATATTACGAACGCTCTATGATTTATATACTAATGGAACAAATCTATTTCAGCAGAAATAATAGACAAGAATATATTACAAGAATTAAAAAACTAAAACAAAAGAATGAAGAATTACAAAATCAAATAGAACAATTACAAAATCAAATAAACTATTATGATGAACTTAAAAAAATTAAAGATATTGATAAGATAATTCAAGAAAGAGATTATTATAAAAAGAAATGTAAAGATTTTGAGATTTACGGAATTAAATAAAAAATATTCATATATAACAATATTGTTATAATATTATATTATAATATTTTTTTTAGTAAATATTACTAATTATTCATCATCGCTTTCATCATCATCATCATCATCAAAATGTAAATAGATATTTTCATCAAGAGGGTCATATTCTAATACACTTTTAAAAGAAGGTTCAGACTCATTCCAATCTGTATCATTCATTTCTTCTATTTGTTCTTTTATCAAAGTATCTTTGTATTTAACATATTCATCTGAATAATTCATTCCGTAATCCCTTCTAACAATCCAATCCAAATCATCACTTTGAGTACATATTAATGATAGTAGCATATTCTTCATAATACATTTAAGATAAATTATTTCTTTTTTTAGTTTATTATTTTCATCTATTTGTTCTTCTTCTCTACATTTGCTATTTTTAAGAGCAAATTGTAATTCCTTTCGTGTTCTATAATTTTCATTATCAATATCATCAAGCATTTTTACCAGTTCCATAGAGCAAGACATCTTGGATTACAGAGGTTTTAGGTTAATACAATTAATTCTGAAAAATTTCAAATTAATTTAATTTAATTAAACTGATTATTTATTTAATTAAATTAATAAATTAAATAAATTTGATATTTTATTAATCAGTTTTTATTATTTAAAAATATCGTGAGATATATATTTAACAATAGACTAACATCTTGAAAAATGGATTACAAAAAACTTTATGAAGAAGTAAAGAAAGAAAATGAAAAACTTAAAAAGGAAAGTGAGATAATTGAAAAGCAAAGAGAAAGAGCAAGAGATTATTATCATAAAAATAAATCTCCAGAAATGTTGAATAGGAGAAATGAAAAGCAAAGAGATTATTATCAACAACAAAAGGAATATTACAAGATGTATAATAAATATAGGAATTACAGAAGAATGAAAAAAATTGATGAATTTATTTCTAAATTTCCTTATGAATATAATGAACTAATTAAACAAGGAAGAGTTAAGGCTCTGAAAGAGGCTCATCCAGTTGAGGTTCAGACTGAGGTTCAGTCGGAGGTTCAGTCGGAGGTTCAGTTGGTTCAGTCGGAGGAATGATTGGCTCTTCTTCTTTTGGAAAATAAGGTTTAATTTCTCTTAATCCATTAACAATAATAGGTTTTCTAATGTTAGGATATTTATTCTCAAATTTTTTATTAAACAATTGTATTACATCTAAATCAATTGAAGGGCTTCCTTCCATTAGATTATCATATTCGGCACGAGAGACCTTTAAAAAATCTCTACAAGATTTCCGTTTATCTCTATGTAATGCTAATTCAATCTCAATATTACGAGATAATTTTGCCCAAGCCAACGCTGAGATACGATGACCCTCATATATTTCTGAATATCTTAAAAAACTCAATAAAGTTCCTAATATTCCGCAAAATATATTGAACCCTCCTACAACAGCAGTAAAACCGTGTTGATAATCTTTTGGAATATAACTATCTACTGCGAAATTAGCAGTCCCCGTTAATGTGCTTAAAACTATAATAGGTATTTGAAAATGATGATATTTTTTTTTATATTTCCTTTGTGAAAATGAATGTAAATACTGAAAGCATAATGCTACTTCTCCAAACTCACTAAGTAAATCCTCTATCTCTTCACTCCAACTTTCTAAAGCATCATCTTCTATATTTCGTGGGGTTTTTAAATCCATCTTTTAATATTATATATATAACATTTTTGTTATATTTATTTTAAATAGTTTTATCTACAACAACTTCCTTATGAACTGCTGGTTCTCTCTCTTGTTCTAACTTATTTATAATATTCATTATCTCTTCTTTATAATCTATTATCTTTTGTTTATTAACAGAATATTTCTTATATTGAATTCCCATATATCTTTTCTCCCAACACCAACATCTCTTTTTATCATTATACCACATCACAGTTTCATTACAAGAACGATTCGCCATTTGTTCTTTTTGTGTCGCAAATCTTAAATTGAAACTATGATTATTATGTCTATTTCTGTCTATATGGTCTATAGTATTTTTATTATAAGGATTATCTATAAAAGTAAAACCTACTAATCTATGTATATAATATTTCTTTCTTTTAATAAATATGAATTTGTAATGATTATCTGGGTTCTTTTGTTGCGATAAAAACCTATTTGATATACAACTCCAAACTCTTCCGCACTTTGTTATTCTGTAATCTGGTAAATCAAAATACTCAATTTCATATAACTCCATTTGATATACACATTATTATAATTCTATCTTTAAATAATTAATCAATTAAATTAAATTAAATAAATTTGAAATTTTTTTAATTTGCGTAAAGAAGAAATAATATAAGTGTAAGTAAAGCCAATATGACTAAACCTAATAATAAATCTACCGTTAAAGAAATGAAAGATTATATCAGAAAAAATAAACTTAATCAACCAAAAGTTAAATTAGGAATGAGAAAAGCAGAAATGATTGCGGCTCTTAAAAAGATAGGACATTTTGAAGATAGTGAAACAACTACAACTCCAAAGAAAGTAGAAAAGAAAGTAGAAAAGAAAGTAGAAAAGAAAGAAGAACCCAAAAAGAAGGAAGGTGTTGATTTTTCTAAAATAAAAAAAATACTAAGAGAAAGTGATTATAACACGGGTGTTAGGTCCTTCAATAGCAACAACTTTAGAAAAAAAATGACTGTAGTAAAAGGTAAATTAAGAGTGGGCACATATGAAAACGATGTTAATAAATTAATAAAAGACACTAATAAAATTTTTAAAAGTAATAAATTAATCTATGATAATGTAATTTTTGCGACTAATCCTTATACACCAAATCCAAGAACGAAAGAACAAGACGGCGTTTATAGAACACCAACACGGATTTATCAAGGGAAAGTAATTAGGTAATCAGTTTATAATTACTTAAAAAATAGGACATAAGAATATATATAAAAAATAAGATGACTTTTAGAGCCGAATTGCTAAAAAGATTGAATGAAGCGAGACCTCACAATAAAGAGGCTACTCATAAACTATATGTTACTTGTATCAGAAAAATTTATGAAAAGAATAAAAAGCCTTTTGAAGATATTGAATTGCTTAAAGATAAAGGAGTTGTCTTGGCTGTTGTATCTCAATTCGCTACATCTACTATGCGTAATTACTTTACTGCTTGTGCTAATGTATTGCGACTTGAAGAGCCGACTGATGAAATTACTGATACGATTAAATTTTATGAAGACAGCGTCAGAAAATATAACAATAAATACAACAAGGAACAAGAATCTGGAATTATCTCAGAAAAACAAGAAGAACAGTTTAGTATTGGAATTGAAGGAGTAATTGATATGCTTTTGAAGATGGAACATAATTTAGAGAATGATAGAACTTATTTGTGTTGGTTGGTGTTTCAAATTCTATTGCGACACCCACTCCGTAATGAAGTAGTTACTTTGAAGAAGATTTCTTATGCTCAATTTGCTAAACTGAAATTGGCTGGAGGTCCGAATGAAGATAATTATTTAGTTATTCCAGCAAATATTTACAAGAAGCCTTTGAAGATTGTATCTACTAATTATAAGACAAGTGGAACATACGGAATTAAAACTATTGATATTGAAGATAAACAATTGAGAAAGATGATAATGAATTATATTAAACATACTGGTAATATTAAAAACGGTGAAGCACTATTTAGACTTGATGAAAAAGATGTAGATGAAAAAACACTTACAAATCTATTGTTGTATCATACAAAAGCATTTACTCCAAATGGCGTTAGTATCTCAACAACTATATTTACTAAAATTGTATTGTCTCATAAATTCGCAGATGTGTCTTTTGAAATGAAGAAGGCTGCTATTGATAGGGGGCATTCTATATCTACACAAGGTAAAACATATATTAAACAATTGAAACCTATGAATTTAGAAAAACCAGAATAATATAAATATATAAGATATTAATAAATATGGAAGAACTGCCTTGTGTTAGTATTCTAACTGCTACATACAAAAGAACTCATTTTAATGCTTTAATGATATATAATGTTAAATGTTATGATTATCCAAAAGATAAATTAGAATGGATTATTTATGATGATAGTCCTAATGAACACAAACAATTCAAAAATGATGAAGAAGTATTAGAAGCACAGAGAATATGCGGAGTTAAAATTAGATATATATTTGATAATAGTCGTCATTTGAGTATTGGTGAAAAAAGAAATAAAATGACTAAACTTGCTAAATATAAAATCTGTATTAATCAAGACACGGACGACATTTATCAACCTCAATATATCAAATATTCTGTTGGTATGTTGAAATCAAAAAAGAATGTTGGATTAGCGGGTTCTCCGCAAATGATATTTTTATTCCCTAATAAAGACTGGAAGATGACTTTTATTGAATGTCCCGCAGAACGACAAATACACGAAGGCACTATGATATACACTAAAAAATATTTTAAAAGTATGGGAGGGTTCGCTACAAAAGGAAATGGAGAAGGTGCGAAGATGATTGATTTTAGTGAAAATAGATGTATCAAAACTGAATGTAAAAACCAGATGGTTTGTTTAGCACACGGCTCTAATACTTGTAATAAAGAGTTATTTTCAGAAGATAAAGATAATATATATAAATTGGAGGCTTCACCAAGTCAATTTATTAAAGATTTAATTAGCAACTGCTTAGCAGATGAATTTATAATTGTTTAGACTTCTTATTCAAAAGCATCTGATATTCGTGAATTACAGTTTCATATCCATTCTTTAATAAATATGGAATTGAATACTTTCCTTTTCCTATTTGATTTAAAGGACAATCATCTATTAATATTATTGAGTCTTCATTCATCATATTTTTTTCTACGATATATTTAGCATCTTGTAAATGAACTTTACACGCTTCTTCTCCACTTTCTAAATGGTCCATATATAATAAATCTATTTTATCATCAAAATCTTTAAGAAACTCCGTAGATGTTGTTTGATGTATTTTAACATTACTATTATCACCACACATAGTTCTAACAACCTTAATTGCTGAAGAACAAGGGTCAATCGTATATATTGTATAATCTTTGTCTTTTAAATTATCTGTAAATAATCTTGTAAAACAACCGTCGCTCCAAGCCCAGTTTTTAGGACTGTTAGGTGACCAATCTTTTAAATCAGAAGATATACCCCAACTTTTAAAAGAACGAGATGTTCCAAGTTCAACAATAATAATATTCTCTTTATCTTTTATTAAATCAAATGTTTTTAAGAATGTATTTTTTCTTTGTCTCAAAAACTCCTCATAAAGCATTCTTCTTTATTTCTTTATTTAGATTAAATTTTTTTTTAAATGTTTCTAATACTTTAATATTTTCATTCAGAAAATTATACGACCCCATATTAGAACCAAATACATTATTTTGGTGAAGAGCATCATTATTAAATCCGTATTGTTGCGGTTGTATTAAATTACGACCATTCGGTATAGCCCATTTATCTTTATAACAACTTGAGATAATAAAATCATCTCCTAAAAACGAAGCACATAAATATTTCTGGATTAAATCTTCTGATTTAAAACTTTGAATACATTTGTAATAATTTGAATAATACATTATGAATTCATCTAATTGATTGTATTCAAAACATATACCAGCATACCCTTCTACCATTTCAGTACAACCTACTACTATATTGTAATTTCTATTTTTATCATAATTAAAGCCAGAACCAGTAGTTATATTATTTGTAGATTTATCATCTATCAAATGATAAAATAATTCTCTATTATAAACTGTATCATCATCTACTATTATTAAATAATTATCATACAGTTTCTTTTTCTTCATAAAATTAAATCCTCCAATATATTTATTCAGAGGTCCAGCATCATCTATAAATTGAAATACAATTCTATTATTATTTTTACATAAATTCAATAACTCTCTGGGGAGTTTGAATTTTCCAAATCTTTTATAGTTACAACATATATTTATAACAAAATAGTTATATCTTATTTTCATTAAAGGTATAATCTTAATTAAATAATCTATCCTTGTAGGAATAGTAGAAACAGAAAGAATGAATTTAACCATCTTATATATTTAATATAATAGATTATTTTTATATATCTAATCTATAAAAATCAAATCTTTAGGAAGGTTCATTTTATAGCAAAAGTAAAAAGCAGCGAAAGGAGGTGTATAATTTTTAGTGTGGTCAAGTCTTCTAAAATTAATTCTTTTAGAAGGTATTATGACTTGTATTTCATTTTTAAAATCTTCTTGAAAATATTTATAACTTAACATCATAGAAGGACATATTAAAATAAAAGGTTTATCAATTTCTTTTAATTTTTTTAATATTTCTTTCTTCTTACTGAATGGAGGATTATCTATACATATATCATAATCGGGTGTATAACTAAAAAAATCTCTGTCTTCGTGAATAATATCAAATCCCATATCCGCAAAATATTCTTTTTGTTTTCCATCACAATAGAAGGGACTCCATATTTTTTTGTCTTTAGGAATGTATTCTTTTATTCTTTCCCAATCACGCTTATCAGTAATAAAATTATCAGTTAGATTATCATTTGTAAAACTCATTATATATTTAATATAATAGATTATTTTTATATAACAATTTTGTTATATCTCAAATTTCTAATTGATTTCCTTGACTATCCCAGCCTTCATATTTATCTCTCGCAAATAATTCTACTCTTGGAACATCACCGCATAATTCTACTATTTTTTCTCTAACAATATCGGGTTTCTTGCTGTGTGCTTCTAACGGAGTTTCTATAACTGAATGAACTGAATGACTAACTGCTTTTGGATTTCCTTTTGTTGCTAATAAACAAAATTCTGGATTGCTTCTTGTCCAAGAACCCATACCCCAAAAGTTAGTATCTTTTTGTCTCTTGTTTTTCTTTATCCAAGTGAATGCTACTGTTTTATAATCAAACCCCCAAGATTTTATTGTATATAGTGCTTCGGGCATTAGAGGAGCAGTAGCCCACATAAACAACACACAATCTTTATCTGTTTCTGGTATTTTAAAATCATATATATCAATCATTCTCATAGCATTATAAGATTGTCCTTTTTTTGCTCTACTTGGAATTTTATTGCTCGTCGCTGTATAGTTCCACGCTGGGTCAGCATAGATTATTTTATAACTCATTATATACTTAATATAATAGATTATTTTTAAATATAACAATTTTGTTATATTTAATTTACCAAAGATAATTCAGAGCCCAATATGCTGGACTTGATTTGTCTTTATAAGCAAATGAACCGTCTTTTCTTTTTATTCCTTTTATTCGTGCTCTGAATGATGCTCGTTGTTCTTTAGTTGCTGTTCCGCTTCTCCAGTCGTCCATTCCCGCTGCTCCAAATGAAATTGTTTTATATCCTTTCTTGTTGTCTGCTTTAACATAAACACTAAACTTTTTTCCTTTAACTTTACTCTTAAAAGGTTTATTCAATATTGGTTTCCCATCTTTAGTTCTCGGCATAGTATAATATATTATACATAGAAAGTATCAGATTTGATACTTTTATGAAAAATCAATAACAAATTTACCTTTTCTAACTTTATACTTCGGTCCTAATGCTTTTTTCATATTAATTTTTCTATCAATCAATTTCTTAACTCTTGGAGATATAATAGGTTCAATAGATACATCTACTTTAGGGTCTGTATTAAATAATGTTATTGCTCTCCGTGCTGTAGGTATATCACAATATTTAGATATTTTTTTTGCTGTTGCTAAAAGTATATCCCAGTCTTCAAATTGAGAACCAACTAACCAATAACCATTATTACAATATTGTATTATCTTTTTAGAGTTTATCATTATATTATCTTTTTCTTTTATTGTTAATTGTTTTGATTGATTAGGAGTTGTTAAATATTCTAAAAGTTCTTTTTTATTTTCAATATAATAAAATTTATCATCTGGTTTAATATCATCTATAGTTGTAAGTTTGTAAATAATTGAAGGTGCTAATTCCTTTTTAATCATATCCTTATAACCTTCTATATTCAAATCAAATACCTCACATATCTCACAGAGTTCTCTTTTAGAATGCGACGAATGAATTTTCATTATATTTAATATATTTTATATTATTGATTTATATTTAAATATTTATCATTAATATTAATTAAGGAATATTATTTGGATTGTGAGATACTAATTTGTAGAACACTATAGCAAAATTACAAATCTGTTCATCTGTCCAACCAGTCTCTCTCATCTTTTTGATTAACTCTAAAACATTATTCATATTTTCCATATAGGTTTTCATATCCATCATTTAATTTTATATATTAAATATAATAGATTAATTTTTATATAACAATTTTGTTATTTTTAATTTTATATTTAGATTTATATATATGATTTTTGATGAATATTCTTCTGATGAAGATGATTTCTGTCCATACACTTTTGAAAAATGCCCTTACGGTTGGTATAAAGGTTGCGGAGGTTGCTGTAAAAGATGTAAAGATGAAGAGAGAGAACGGATTTATGAAGAATATTCAAAACAAAAATTTTATGATTATATCAAACATAACTTTGAAGATTTAAGACACGATTCAAAATACAATAAAGATGAAATAGAATTAGCATTCGAATTCTTAAAAATAGATAAAAAAAAGTTTTTAAAATTAGAATTAGATAAACAGATAAAAAATATTAAAAGACAATATAAAAGATTATCTTTAAAATATCACCCAGATAAACAAGGTAGTAATGAATTATTTATTAAATTAAAAGATTATTATGATTTATTAATCAATAGTATATAATTATTCTACAATATCCCAATTATCAAAATTAGTGTTTCCGTCTTCTACAATATATCTCCAGATTTCCAAACCTCTTCCTTGTGCGTGTTTTCGTGCTTCATCAAGACTATCACCCAAATAATATGTTGTATCATCATTTTTTACATCATACATATATTCTTCTTCTTCTTCTTCTTCTTCATCAATTACTTCTTTCTTTATAAACTCCTCATTCTCGTAATAGTCGCAAGACTGAGATATATCCTTAAAACTGACTTCACAACTTCCCTTATCCGCCCAATACAAATCACTCCAAACGCAGTATATCATAGTCCTATATTCTTTGAGTTTTTCAATATCTTCTTTCTTTCTGAGGTCTTCCTTTATGTCTTTAAGGTTTTGATTATATGCGCAATTAATCGGAACATATTGATTGTCGCTATAATACTTGTGATAGAAATAACTACAAAACACTCCGTTCTCATCAATCATATAATCACAACGCATATCATCATCTTTTTTCCAGAAGTTCATATATCCGTCTGAATTGGTCTTAGTGTTAAAACGCAATTTCGTTCCAGATTTCCAACCCCATTTCTCTTTAATAAATTCTACCCATCGCATATCCAAACAATAATGATTGTAAATATCATTAATACTGTAATGGTCTGAAAAGAATTCATCAAGTATTTCATTTGTATAATCCCAAGTCATCTGAATAGGGGCTTCTCCTTCGTATCCAGTAGCCTCGTAAATATGAAGTTCATTTGAAGATGCTTGGTGATGCTCACTCGGTTCATCGTGAGTAATCAATTTGTATTCTGGAATGTTTCCTTTAAGTGATTGTCTTTTGATGTAAGTTTCTACTCCCATCTTTTCAATCTTCTCTTGTTCCCAGACTATTTGCTTCGTTGCTCTGAGTTCATCGTTGAGTTGCTTGAGTATATCGTATGTTTTATATAATTTAATATCAACAGTATCGTTCATTTTCAATCCTTCTTCAATAAATTTTTCATCTAATTCCAACTTTTTAAATAACTTATTATACTTAACTACTTTATTACATTTACTTTCAAACTTATCAATATATTCTTGGTCTGATTTGTATTGCTTTTCTAATCTTTTGTTCTCTTCCTTGAGTTCTTTAATAGTCTTCTCACTATAATCCAGTTCTGCCGATAGATTAATAAATTTCTCATAACAATTAATACCTAATATAAAACTGGTATGTTCGTATTCCATAATACCTTCAGTAAGTTCTTTTAGTTCCTTGTTCTCATCTTTGTAAAATTGTATCTTGCGTTTCAAATCAATATTTTCTTTATCAGTTTTGTGTGATGCCTTTAATATTTTGTTAAGTTTCTCATTCTCTTCCTTGAGTTTCTTACTATTCTCTTGTTGCTTTTTAATAACTTTACAATAATTAATTACTTTCCTTTTTTGTTTCTCATAAAGAGCCTTGTAATCTGGTTGGTCGCTCATCGCTGAGATAGGGTTTATTGCCCGATTAGTATTAATACGACGACGGCAGAAAAATTTCAAATTTTTTTTTTGGGAATTGAAAGACCTCTTTTTTTTTTAATTCTAAAATGCCTAAAATCCGTAATGAGCCGAAGACAAAATCTTTAACCTATTGTAATATTATCAAAAGAGAGTGTTATTACTCTGTCTTTTTCTGGAACATTATTAAACAGAGGTAGTAAAAAATCCTTGTATTCTTGTGTATTTGGGGTCAGCGGATTAATTAAACTTACAACTGAAGCAACTTTAACAATATCTCCTTTAACCTTATCTACTTTTGATTTCTTTATTGCTTTTACTTGTTTTTTTTCTTTTTGTTTTATCTTTCTATATTCTCTAATTATTTTTTGATTTTCTTTTGATATATTAGTTACTTCTGCTGTTTCATAATCTACTTGTGCGTCTTCATTATAAACATTACCTAATATTATACTTAATTTCATTTCAAGTATAATATAATCAACAATTTGATTTGGATTTTCTATACCTAAATCTAATATAGCAGTTGAAGGGTCAAAATAATCATTAGGTATATCTTCTAATGTTAGTACTGATGTTCCATCAGCATAATCGGGTCTCCATTCTCTCGGAACTCCAAAACTATGCGACAGAGCAATACCTACCGCATTTGCTCTTGCTCTGATTTTATTGAATATATTTGCTTTCCATTTCGCTCCGCTTTTGTAATACTCTGGTATTTTTTTACCTAATTCTTCTTCCATCGCTTCTATTTCTTCTGCGTCTGGGTCGCTTGGCTTATATTCTTTTCTTGGTTTTAAGAGAGTATTAAACTCTCTCATATTTGTAAAAACAATTTTATCTGTTAGTTCTTTTGCTGTTTTAATTAATGTTGAATATTTTTCATCTGATAAACTCATCTTTATTTATTTCTTATATTTTATTTGTTTTTCTTTTTTTTACTTTTTGTTTTAGTTTTTCCAAAGACTTCTTTTTGATTTACTTTCTTACTATCTTTAACACCTTTAGGAACATTATATTGTAATGGTTTATCTACTTCTAATGTATTTGAACTTATAGGTTTTTGAGCCTTAGTTTTTTTGGGCATCGTTTTTTATAATTTAGTATATATTATTATTATGTAAGAATTATTATAAAACAAAAAAATGTCGTTAATTATATGCTCTTCAACACAAGACGAATATTTGAGGAAAGATAGAAGCGGAAATGTTATAGCAACGAATAATGGATTAAGTAATCCAGCAACTTTCAGCAATAACTTCCGTTCGCCTCTTATAATTCCAAAAGACGCTGAGGTCGCTGTAGAAAGTGTGAAAATCAATCGTGCTCCTTTATTTGATATACCAGATGAAGCATTATTCTATTTTTATTTTGGTCCAGAATTAAGTTTAACAACAACCGCAAATGATACAACTAAAATTCCAGTTCCAATTAGACTTCCAAGAGGGTCATATACAGTTGATAGTTTAAAAGATGTATTAACAAATACGCTTAATAAAAGTTCTCTTGGTCCAGAGATATTTGGAGGAATTTTAGCCGATACTGAAAGAAACTCATCATTAGAATTTAGTAATTTTACTTTTGATGTTCAAAGACAAACAACTAAATCTGCGATTGATTGGTCCGCAGCAAGTTCGGGTTCTGTTGCGGAGCAAATGCGTCCCGCTAATGATGTGACTACAACAGATAATTTTACTTGGGACAAAACTGCTGCTACTCTAACTTGTGATGAAATTAGTGATATATCTGAATTTAGTTGTACAACTCAAATGCCTCAATATCCTCTTGCTTCTGTTTCGGGAGTTTTTGAAGTTGATTTTTCTGATGTAACAGATAGTTGGACAATTGGATTATCAAGAATGAGAATAGCGGGATTAAATGAAGGAGACCCCATTAATACATCAGTACTGAATTATCCAGTAGATAATGTAGCACCCGAGCCGTTATTTGATTATACTGTTACTTATGATGCTGTTGCTGATGAACTAAAAGTATTTCACGCTTTACCCGATGATTTAACTACTCCCGATGGAAGAGAAGGGAAATTATCTAATGTTGAAGTTAAATATTATGATAATACTAATGCTTCTTTTACTGAACCGATTAATGCTGCTAAAATTGCTGCTGAAGTATTTGAAACAATACGATTTACTTTAATTGGTAATGCTCTAAATCTTGATATTCAAGGAAAAGGAAATTATCTTCCTATTGTATCTTCTACGAATGCGAGTTTGAATACTGTTGATAAAAGATATAACTTTAAACCTACTGCTAATACAACTGAAAGTTTATTTCCTTCTTTTCAATTGTTTAAGGCAACAGACTTTTTAACTATAGATAGTTATGAAGGCAGAGATTTAACTAATTGGAGAGTTACAACAACGGGAGAAGATTTTGTTGCTGGTTCTGATTTTTATAGTTCTCATATTAAAAGTGGAAAAGGATTGATACACTATATTGATAATAAAAAATCAGTAAGACCTTACACCGCAACTAACGCAAGTTTTCAATATACTCAACTAAACGGTTCAGATGCTATAAATTATAATGTTGTATTAATTGGAGGACCAGAGAGAGATTTATCAACTACAAATACTAATAAAAGTGATACAGCGACTTATGTTTTACCTAATACGAGACAAATAGCAAATATGGGACAAAGTCTTGGATTTGGGGATTATTCTGTATTACAACAAAGTATTTTTAAAGATGCTTCAAGCACTTTAGGTCTTACAATTATGAAGCCTCCGTCTCAATCTACTCTATATGTTAATGAATGTTTTATTAGAGCAAACAATCTAACTGGAACAAGTTATAACGGAGCAAAGAATTCAATTAGTCGTATTCTTTATTCACTACCGAGATTTGATAATGCTGGAAATACTCAAGGTAATTTATACTTCCAATCATCAGAAAAAACATACATCAAACTTAATAACACACACGAAATAACACTTAACCAGATAGATATAGATTTAGTAGATAGAAGTGAGAGAATTGTTAGAGACTTACAAGGCAATACGATAGTGATATTGTATGTGCGCAAATCTCGTAATTAACCGATGTATATCGTATATTAATTTTTAGTTTATTTTTATTATTTTTATTATAAATTATAAGAATATAAGATAATGATTGATGATGAATTGCTTCCAGAATTAGTTGCTCCTCCTCCTAAACAAGAAGAACCAGAACTATCTTTACAAGTAAAAGACCCAGATTTTCCGTCTGATGATGAATCAGATGAAGAGATTGAAGAACAAAGTAGAATAAAACCAAAGGTTCATTTTCAAGAACAAGAGATAGAAGAAGAAGAAGAAGAGATTGCTCCAGAACCAAAAAAGAGAACAATTATTCCAAGAGAAGAAATATTTAATACAGCACCCAAAGTTGAAAAAGTTAAAAAAGAAAAGAAGCCAAGAAAGAAAGTTCAAATTAGTGAAGAGAGAAGAGAACAATTAAGAGAACAGATGAAAAAGGCTCAAGCCGCAAAAAAGAAAAAGGCACAAGAAAGAAAAGAACTAAAAGATTTAGAAGACCAAGTTAAAAAGAAAGAAACAGAAGATAAAAAGAAAAGATTAAGAAAGAAATTAGCATCGTCGGTTGATGATGAAGTAGATGAAGAAACTGGAGAAAGTAATCCCAATTTTGATTACAAGCCTCCTCCAAAAACTCCTCGTAATTCTCCTAACAAAAAGGTTGTAGAAGATACTATTCAACAAGCAGTAGCAAAAGGTATTGAAGCATTTGAAGTTAAAAGAAAAGCAGCCAAAAAAGAAAAGAAAGAAAAAATAGAAAAAGAAGAAAGAGAGAAAAAAGTATTTAGAACTGTTAGTAAAGCAATAGACCCAGATGCTTTTTGGAATGATTGTTTCAATTAAATTATAACAATTTTGTTATATAAAAATAAATATAAGAATTTATATATAACAATATGAATACTCCAAAAGTAATGCCCGTTGTTCAACCCGATAATGCTGCTTCTAAACCTCATCACCCCTTTCTTCCAAAGGTAGATGTTGATGTTGCTGGAGGAGGCTCATTACTATTAATGATTAGTCCCGTGAAGACGGGAAAAAGCACAATAATCTCAAATCTATTTTTAAATGAAGATTTTTACGGACAAGAATTTTTTGATGATGTTAAAATAATTTCAAACACAATTAAGAATGATGTTACATCTCGTTTCTTAAATAAAGCGTTTGAAGTATATGATTTTTATTCAGATGAAATAGTAGAAGGAATTGTTGAAAATCAAAAATCATTTGAAAAGAAAGACCAACCGCAGATTGCTGTTGTTTTAGATGATTGTTTGGGAAGCATAAAAAGAGAAAGTAAGATTAATCATCTCGCAAGTCGTTATAGGCACTTTAACATCAAAATGCTTATCATAAGTAGTCAAAAATTTACTGGTTCTGTTTCTCCAATTATTCGTGCGAATGCTACTGATGTAATTATTGGTTCTCCTTTTCCAAATCAAAAAGAGTTAGAAAGAATAGCAGAAGAATACGGAGATTTATTTAATGGACCGAAGAACTGGCTCAAATTATACAAAAAGGCAACACCTAACAAATATGATTTCTGTTATATGGATTTACAATCTAATCCTCCTTTAATGTATAGTAATTTTAATAAAGTTGTTGCTACTGGAGGCAATAGAGACGATGAAGAAGATAGTGATGAAGAGATAGAAGATATGGAAGATAATTCTTCTGAAATGTAAAAGTATCACATTTGATACTTTTTAGATATTTTAATAATTTTTTAAAAGATATTTTATATTAGTTATATTATAAAAACAATATGACTACTTTAGGTGCTGGAACATATAATACTATATTAGGAGAAAATCGTAATGCTATTAATGATGCGTTACTTGCTTCTCAAAAACATTTAGATGATTATCACGATGAACAAAAAACACAGAAAATTATAGAACAAGGTGAAAATCAAAAAGTAGGTGCGATGGACGCTGGAGCGGCAACTGGCGGTGTAAGTAATCTTGCTCGTTTTGCTGTTCGTAAGGCACAATCGGGAAAGTCTTTTGCTCAAATGGCGATGGACGATTTTAATGAGTTAAGAGGTAAAACACCTTCAGCACCAGCAGAAAGTTTTAATACAATTGCTACAAGTGAAGGTTCAGTTGATAAAGCAACTGGAAAACTATCAAAAGGAGCAGAAGGAGGTGTTGAAGTTGCTGAAACAGCAACAGAAAATCAAACAACACAAGGAGGTTTTGATTCAAGAGGAATTAAATATTCAGCAGAAGAAATAGATGAATTGGGAGCAGCCCCGTCTGTTGATACTGCTCGTTCTGTACAAAATGTAGGCGGTGGGAGACGAGTTGTTATTGATAGTGCTGGAGAAGGTGAAGGAGGTGCTGCTCGGGGATTTACAGCAGAAGCACCCGCAGCGCCAGGACTGGAAGCAGCAGAT
>Ga0181420_1000407_pt1 | contig 17514 bp, 16 predicted proteins | sample 43SPOviralmetaG_FD_130145 | JGI IMG/M metagenome (GOLD analysis project Ga0181420, IMG submission 130145) | Marine viral communities from the oligotrophic San Pedro Time Series (SPOT) site, San Pedro Channel, CA, USA - 43 SPOT_SRF_2013-05-22 | ecosystem: Environmental > Aquatic > Marine > Strait... | reverse complement strand
TATTAGAACCATCAGGAATTGCTTCAATTAAAGGCATATTTTCAATTGCTTCTGAAGCATATTGAGTACCATTAGGATGATTTTCATTAAATAAAGTATAATCTACTTCATCATCACCTAATGCGAATTGTGTAATTCTAAAACTACCATCATTTCTGGAAAGAAGTTCTCTACCTCTTTTGGTTAAAATTGCATCTACTGTGATGCTGCTGTTGTCTAAATATCCCATTTGTTTTGTGTTTTGTTATAAATATATAATTTTTTAAAAAATATGAATTTTTATTTAATTAACGTACATCATCTGACATTAATACTGGTGCATTAGGAGATGAATCTATTATTCCTGCTAGTTCTAAGTAATGTTTTATATTATTTTTTATTAATGGTTTAGTATTTTTAGGAATAATTACTATACCTTTTGATCCAATACCATCAAATAATTCTGCGTCTTTGTTTAAATTTGTTATTAATGTATGATCTTTATCTAAAAAAGATAATTGATAACTAAATGAACCCGAATAATAATTATCAGATGTCATAGAATCTGCTAATGATGTTCCAAATAATACATTACTTGAAGTTACTGCACCTTGATATCCTACATCTCCTAATATTCCTCCTTGAACATATATATCTGCTTCATCTGTAAAATCTGCTGATATTCCTCTTTGTAATACAACAATTCCATCTGTTGTTGGGTCATATGACCCTTGTGTTACACATCCACCTGCTACTGCCGAAGAAGTTAAATATCCATTTAATATATCATCTTTAAATGTGTTTGTTTTAGGTTTAAACCTATCATCATTTAATCCTTTAAGAAATAACTCATGGTCTGTGGGTAAAAAATCTTGGCAAGTTGTTCCTATAGTAATAGGTGATTGGTTTATATCTACTTCAAAAGTAGAAATACTTCTTTCATCATTAGAACCAGAACTAAAATCTTTTGTACCTTCAAAAAGAGTTAAATGTAATTCTGTTTTACTTTGTATATCTAATGTAGCATCTTGGTTATTTTGTACTAAAAAATCTAATGAATTTATTCCTATAAATCTACTAGCTGAACCTAAACCTGAAGTTTTTAATATATCTTCATTAAAAACTCCTTGAGGTTGAACAGGTTCGTTTATAAGTCCATAACTTCCTGAATAGAATTGTTGTGTGAATTTATTTTCTATAATAGATGATGAAGCAAAACTAGGACCTATTATGTCTTTTGAAAACATATGTCCTGATCCTGGTATACCAAACCCAGGTATAGCACCATAAATAGGTTCTACAACACCATATTTAAATCTTGTTCTTTTATCATTAGCTATTTGAGGGTTACTTTGTGTAGCTCCTTCTTTTACATACTCTATTTCTTTATTTCCCCCTGTGTATAAATAAATAGAATTATTATCTCGTAATTGTGTTGCACTTGTATCCATTTTGAATTCAAAAGATTTTAATAAAAATCCTTTATTCATTTTAATTTTATATTGGTTTTGTCCTTTTAAATTATTTGATATAGATTCATCTATTAATTTAATACTAAAACTATCTCCTGTGGGTAAATCATTTGTAATAAAACTGTGAAAAGGTATAAATTCTTCTACTTGTTTATCTAATAATTGAACTGTATCATTAATAGGGTCAATAAGTAATATTTGGTGTATATTAATGTAAGAGTGGTTTTTTATAGTAGTGAATTGATCATCTTCTGTTCCTCCTACAACTGTATTACTTATATAGAGAGCTGTTGTTTCCCTTTTTATATTAGCATTTAATCCTGTTGGGTTTAATGTATCTCCTGGCCACGTTACATTAGGTATAAAATTTCCTACTTTAAAAATTCCTGGTAAATTTGATTGTGGTTGGAGGTTTGGGTAAATTGAATAAATACCTCCCACAGTAAAACTGCCTAATCCATTCCCCCCTACCATCATATTTCCTATAGTAGCTCCATGATAAGATATAGATGCAAATCCTATACCTGTTTCAGCATTTGAGGCTGTTTGTATAGGTGTGTATTTGTTTATTTCTTTTGAAATAATTTTAGATCCATTATACCTTGAATTTTTCCATGCTAATTGATCTAATAAGGCATCATCAAATTCTGCTGTGTATAATCTATCTGCTAGACTTTTAGAGGGTTGTGTGTAATTATATAACGGCATTTTTATATTGTATAAGTTTGATATTGAAAGTATTTTTTAGATTTTCTTCCTGTTATTACGTTTCCTAATATTGTATTTGATTTATGTGTTCTATATTGTTTTGGATCTCTTGGGTTTGGGTTTTGGGTAAAACCAACTATAAAACTACTTCCAATTGTTGCTGTTCCTACTCCTGGTGAATTTCCTGAAACATAATCTTCTATTATAAATCCATTTTCTACACCTGAAAAATTTACTCCTACAGGATTTCCTCCTCCAAAATTATACCATTGTCCTACAGTAAAGCTGCTTCCTATAGAGGCAGCTCCAATACCAAAAAATCCTCTATTTCTTGTAAGGGGTCTAATAGGTGCTTGACAAAAGTGACTATTTTCTGCATGTATAGCTCCAAATGCGTTTTTTAAATATCTTGGAGCTCCTGTTAAATATTCTTCAAATACTTCTATTGTGCCGTTTGTTCCTTGTTCTAATCTTTCACTATATTTACTTGAAGTTACAAAAGTTAAATTATTATTACTAACAACATAACTACCTGGTTCAAATTGACCTTTTATAGAAAGTTTATTTGAAGAAGTTGCAAAGGGATCTATTGGATGGTAAGATCTTGAAATTGAAGTATCTCCATTAGGAAGAGTAACAGCATGGTCTGTAAAAGAACGATCTGGTATATATAAATTTGTAGGTGCAAAATCAAATGTTCTATTATTATCGTTATAAGTTTGTAATTGTGCTTCAAAAGTTTGATGAGAACCTGTAGTCATTGTTTGGCCATCACTTCTTATAGGTACTTCTCTTTGGAATTTACTTCTTTCAAGATATGTTGGTTCTATTAAAAGACCTGTTTTTGTGTTTGCTTTAAAAGGTACAAAGTTTTCTATTATTTTAAAAAGAGTATGATCATAATCTTGTATTAATTTAATATAATCCCAATAATTATACCTCCCTCTTAATTTTTTATTATAAACTTTTTGAATATTTTTTAAATCCTCATAAATAGAAGCAGATTGAGCTGAAGGTAAAGGATCACCTATATAATCATCTAATCTAAAAGAACCTAAAGTGTAAAGTATATCTTCATTTATTTCAGAAGTTGGTGAAAAATATATTCCTAAATCTTCATATTCTGGTGGTTGTCTATCTAATGTTGATGTTTCTGTTTTTTTATTAACTAATAATATATTATCATATATAGTACCAGTATCTATTCTTACTTTTTCACTTGTCATAGAAGCACCTACTGTGTCAGGAGTAGGTAAATGATGTGTTTCTACTACTTCTTCCCATTCTTGAGTAGATGCTACTAAACTACTTGAAACTCTTCTACTATAATCTTGAATTATAAAGCCGTTTTGTATTGCTGAGTAATTTACTCCTGCAAATTCTAAGAAATTAGTTTCTATATGTGGATGAAAACTTCCACTGTTTTCTTGGTCATTTGATCCTAAAGGTAATCTTAATACTACCGTTTCTAAAGAAGAAGAAAGTGTATTACCAGAATACATAAAAGGTTCAAGTGCATGTTTTTTTAAAGTATTAGGTGATAATAATTCTCCAAAATGATATTTAATTTCTTGTATTGAGCCTGAAAAAATTAATTTATCTATATTATTAAATTCAGATTCATCATTTGCAGGTATACCACCAAAATAGGCCATACCTGCCCCTCCTATATTATTACTTCCATGAAAAGGATCTCCAAAAGTTAATTGTCTGTCTGCTTTTGTTTGTGTATAGCTTGCTGTATAATAAGATACATGTTTTAACCAATTAGCTTGGTATGCTCCAAATGTTATATCGTTAGTTGCTGCTGTACTTCCTGACACCCCTATATGAATATTCCAAAAATCACCATTAAATATTGGAAAATTTGCAGTTGAAGCTGCTATTGAGTCGTTTATAATTAAATCTATTTTTCCGTGTTGAGAAGCGTCATTAGATGCTGATATATCATTTCCTGTGTATGTTGTTAATCTTAATGTTGGGTCTTTATCTGCACTACTTCCAGATAAAGTAAATAAATGTTGGTTAGAATCATCAATTAATCTAGTAGGTTTAATTCTAAATTCAACTGTTTTAGCTGATGATGATAAAGCATCTGTTAAAGAAGAAGACCACTTAGTTGCTATAAAATGTCCTCCTGTTCCTGAGTTTCCTTTTAATGCTAGTCCTGATTTTTCATAACTAAAAGTTTTATAAGTACCTGAAGTATCTAAGTCTTTTAAGGGACCACTTAAAAGTGTATTACCCCCAAATTCTTTTACATTTAAAGTAGTTGAAGGTACTCCATAACAATTCATTAATGCATTTAAACCTCTTTCAGTTCCCTTTGTTTTTGTAAGATAAGGGGCATTGTGGTATAAACGTTTCCATATTTCTTTTGTAATTTGTCCTTTAGGAACTGAACCTGCGTTAGAAGATGTAACATATGTTGTTGTTCCTCTACTAATATTGTAAAAATTATTAGAATTACTTCCTACAACAAAATTTCCTATTATTAATCCATTTCCTATTGCATTACCATATAATCCCTCTCCTAAAATATATTCTAATAAATCTGCATTTTCAAATTGATCAAATGTGTTTAAACCTAAACTTTTTAATTGATAATATACTAATTCTTTTGAAATACCAAATTTATTATCTGCATTATGTATTTCTGTTAAGTGTTTTATATGGGTCCATACATGATCAAAATGCTGGCCCATCATATTTACAAAATTAACATATAATGCATTATTTTTATTTTCTAATATGTGTTCAGGTATTAATTTATTTAAATTATGAGGGTTTTCTCTATCATAAAAGGAAGCAGATAATAATTGACCTGAATATTCTGGAATTAATCCTAAAGAATCTCCTAACCATTTTTTAGCTTCTGAGGAAGTTACTGAATATAATTCATAAGGAATTTTTGTATTTTGTTTTGGCCAATCATAAAGACTACCTGAATTAAAATATAAAAAATGTTCATAACCATCAAAATTTTTTATAATATTTCTTTTTTTAGTTTTAAAACCTTCTAAAACTGTTTTGTAAGTATTAGAACCTGTAAGTGTACCTTGTATTAATTTTGTTTCTGTTATTTTTGATTCATGTACTTCTAATGATTTTAACTTATTTTTGAAGTTTTTTAGACGTTCTACCGCACTACTAAAATGAGTAAAGTTTTCAAAATGATAAACTTTATCAACATCTTCCATACTTGAAGATACATTTCTTATATAATCATATTGTATATTTATTGTATCTGGGTTTTCTAATTTATTTAATAAATGGTTATAAGAAGAAGTTATACTATAATTTAATATATCATTATAGGTTTTAAAAGCAGAAGGAATTGAATTATTTTGTCTCGTATCTATTTGGAAATTAGGACCCATTAATTTAATACTAGTATCTACTAAGGGGGGAATTCCTAAATTAACTTTTACTGTAATGGGGTCCGATACTTCTTCAACTATTTTAAATTTTGTATCTTTAATAATATTTAAAGGTAAAGCTTCTAATGTTTTTAATATTAATTCATGTTTTTGAGTTTCACTATTTAACATTAAATTAATTCCTGAAGATATTGTTCCTCCTCCAAAGTTTAATACAAATTCTTTAAAATAAGATGCACTTTCTACTTCTAAAATAAAATTAATTATAGCTTCATCAAATATTTTATTACCAACTCCTACAGCTATAGATTTTATTTCTCTACGAGAGGTAGAAATTTCTTTTATTTGAAAAGGAAAAGCTGAAGAATGAAATATTTTATTTCTAAAAGGATGAATATTTAAAATATATTCTCCTGAAGTATATCCTCTATCTGATAGTATTTTTTCAGGATTTACACTTATAGATGAATTATTATCTTCTAAGAAATAATCTTGAAAGTTTGTTTCTGAATATATTAATTGATCTGCTGTATTTTTTATATGAAGTTCTACATAATCTTCTTCTCTACCAAAAGTAGTTTGGAGTTTTTTTGTAGATACTTCTGGCCCTAAATAAACTGTATCTATATAAGTTACTTGATCACGATCTAATACAGCATCTATACTAGGTGTAGAGACCGAAGTAAATGTATTAGTATCAATAGTAAGATCCGTTGTAACATTACCCGTATTTGTTGATTGGTTGGTTTTCTTGTCTAAAGATTTTGTATTATTTCCTGAGTATGCCATTATGTATTATTTATCCCCCATAAATATTAGAAGGTAAAGTTTTACCTGTGTTAATAGTATATAATGGTAAGGTTATGTCTTCTTCTTTTTCTATTTTTGGGCCTCCTGGGATCCCCCCTATTACATCTGATCCTATATCATTAACCCATTCTTTTCTTTGTCCTTTTTGTCTAAACATTCCTTTTACTTTAGCTACCATTTCCATACTCATTATCCTTCTTCTTTTTCCTGATTGTATTAAATAATAGGTATAAGAACTATCATCTCCACTTCCATCTCCTCCTGCTGTTAATACTACATTATTAGAAAATATAGGATGAAATTGTTCCATAGAATCTATTTCTATTTGTATTCTTTCTTTTTGGTTTTCTAATTCCCAAACTTGAAGTTTTTTAGGATTAACATAATCTATTACATATTGTAAACTTTTTTCTGAAAAAAATTTATGTGTATCTATGTTAATATTATAAAATTTACTATTATATATATTAAAAAATTCATTTATATTTCTTTTTTCATTTGTAAATTCAGTAAATTCTTCATCTAAAATGTCTCTTGCTTTTTTAGACTCATATACCTTTTTTTCTAATTTTATTTTATAATTTATATCACTCATATTATCCCATATCTATATTATCTGCTATATCTTGTTCAAGTTTATAATTATTTCCTGAACTTTGAGGATTAAATGGATTATCTTTACCATCTCCTCCATTAAAGTCATTTAAATATTGTGTAAGTGCTATCCAAGATGAAAATATTGACCCTAAAAATCCTGTTGCTGGAAAACTATCCATATCTGAATTTTCAAAATTTAATCCTGCTCCTTTTAAACCAGGAAAATATAAAGTAGGATTATTAACTCTAATACCAGGAGTTGAAGAATTTACATCTCCATCTTTTCTTATCCAATTAAATAAAGCTTTACTGTCTCTTTTATATCCCTTTATTTCATTATCTAAATCTTTATTTAAAATTTTATGAAAACCCCCAGTGTCTAAATTATAAAATATATTATTATCATAAAGACCAGCTCCTGTAGAATAAGCTCCTATAAATACAACATAATCTCCTCCTTTTTTTAAAATAGGTTGACCATATACTTTTCCTGATGTTGTTACATCATATCTAGCTGGCCATATACCATGTGTGTATTTTGCTGATACTGTTTTTTGATAATATCTGTCATTTGGGTCATTCATTACTCTTTGAGTACTATTAGATTGGTTTAATCTTCCAAAACACCCCAAATCATCTAAAGGTCCATAACAATCCCTATGAATCATTCTAGTTCCATAACCAGAATCGTATTTATAATATGAGTCTAACGTACGATATTGGTCGGGAGCATTAGCTGTACTACCATCAATATATCCATTTAACCAATGTGATCCTGGATATACAACTCTTCCATCAGCATTCCAAGGTGACTTCATAGTATATGTTATTCTACTACCTGGTTTAACATATCTAATTCCTGGAAAAAGATTTTTTTCACCCCACCACTTCCATATATAATGTTTAGGTAAATTTCTATAATTCCCTAAAAATCCTGCTGGTACGTCTGTTGCGTAAAACTTTCCTAAATCAGCTGTTGAGTCTGTATAAAATTCAGTGTCTAAAGGATCTGTTATTCCTTTAGGACCTGTTGAGTGACCATAATATTTTTCATCTCTAGAAAAATTTACTGTTTTTTTAGTTCCTCCTTTCCATTTTACAGATGTCCAAGAAAACCCTCCTAATTGACTATAAAAAGGATGACTTGGGGGTATTTCTTGCCATACTTCTATTTCACAATATCCTTCTGGATCTACATACCAATATCCTCCTTCAATATTCATAGGATCTTCATAGAATTGTTGTGCTACATACCCTACTTCTCCTTGTTTAAATTTATAAAATCTTTCTTTTCCCTTACATAATAATTCTAAATCTATATCAGAATAAATATATTCTTGGTCTATTTTTAAAACTGGATTGATATTAAAATCATTACCAGTTGTAATAGGGGTTCCATCATCAATAGTGTTTAAATCATCATCATCAAGATATCTAAAATAAGGACTTTCTACTAGTGGTTTGTAACTTCCCTTTGAATTATATACATTTTCTCCTTGTGATTGTCGTAATGCTCTTATATAATAACCTCGAGAATGAATATCTAATTTTCTTTTCATTCCTTGTTGTATAAACCATATAGGAGAATTAGGATCCAGAGCAAAATTTCCTTGTACGTCTCCTTCTTGTATAAGAGTACCATTATCATAAACAGGATGTTGTGGTGAAATAATAGGTGTAGATAAAATTGATGAAGATTTTGATAATTCTACTATTTCGTCAGTTAAAGAATCTATAGCATCCTCATAATTTTCATTTATTTCGGGAAAAACATAGTCAGTACTTTGTTCTATTATAGAGGTATGGGATTTTTTTCCTTTTTTAGGAATTTGGTAAAATAAATCATTATATATTCCCTTTATTTTTTTACTATCAAATTTTTCTTCTGATATTGCGACTTCCTTAAAAGTATCAGCTAATATATCTTTAGCTTGTTGGTTACTTATTATGGTTTTTGATAAAGGAAAAGTTTGATTAGAACCTGATTGAGTATTTGAATTACCATATGCCATAAGTCATTATCTTACTACTTTAAAATGATAATCATTATCATATATTGTTGTTCCTTCTTGGTTTATATGTTTAAATAATATACGATAATAACGTTCTGGTTGTAGACCATTCATATATAAATTAAAATACATACCATCACCATCAGAACTTAGTTTTGTAAAATTATCATCAAAAGGGATTATTTCTCTTTCTGTGTGTGCATCTCTTATACTATAAAAAGATCCTGTTGTTAGATATCCAATATTTAAATAATTTGATGTTGTTGAAAATTCTCTTAAAGGATATTTATCTCTTACATGTACTTTAAATTTTGTTATATCATTTTGGTTGTATTCTTTTTTGTTTCCATAAAGTAAAACTTGTAATTCTCCCTTTTGTTTTGCATTAATTTGTTGGGTAGTTATTTGTATACTATCATCCCATTTAAAACATAATTTTGGGGGATAAATTGTATGAGTGTCTGAAGAAAAATACTGTAATTCACCAAAACTAGCAGTATGGTTTGCTTCGATACTATTTAAAGTTTTTATTAAAAAACCATTATTAACTATTCCATCAGGAAATGTTTGTCCTACACTTAAACTTGCACTCCATCTATGGATTATTTCTTTTACATCTATATTTGTGTCTAAATCATCTCCTTTTAAAAACTGTTGGGTGCCTAAAAAATTACTTCCTGTATACCAAGTTCCTCCTCCTGGTGTTAATACAGTAGAAGCTATAGATCCTGTTCCATATCCATGAGCAGTAGCTGCAGATCCAAACCAATTAGTAGATGTTCCACTTCCTGTCCATGATGTTGCAAATGTTGAATTATCTCTAAAAAACCAAGAAGTACCATTAGAAGCTGTTGGTACATTTAAGTATTTGCCTGTTCCTTCATCCCATGATTGAGAAACTGCGTATGCATTTATAACATGGGTTGATACTATATTATTTGCTTCTGCTAAAGTTAATTGTAGATTAACAGCCGAAGATAAAGAAGATGTAAAAATGCCCTCCTCCATTAAAGATATTGCATTTGTTATTTCTTCATTTTTAAATTTAATTAAAATTCTTGATGGATGGTGAAATTCATCACTTGATCCTGGTTCTTTAACTAATTCTAAAAGTTCATCTGCCCCTGCATTCATTGTTTTTCTGTCAGGATGGCTGTATATTGTTGTGTCTATTTCAGGAAAAATAAAATAATATGCCATTTTAATATGTTGTTACACGTCCGTTAATATCTTTATTAGGGTATTTTAGTTCAAAAATACTTGGGTCCATTGAAGGATAAATCACTCCATCCCTTGTTGCTGACTTAAAATCATAACTATATTGAGAATAACCTTGAGATTCTCCACTTATATTATTTAATACAAGACTATTTATAGTTTGTACTCCATCTACAGATCCAATTAAGTTTTCTATTTCAGAAATAATTATGGGTTGGTTGATTTGCCATTTATCTATTTGAAAATAGGTTTGTAACTCTGATATACATTCTAATAATACTAATTGATTATTATAATTTTTAAATGATGTTATTTCAAATTCTACTTGAAAATTAATAGGAAATGCATCTTTTATATTAATAGCATCTGTTAACATTCTATATTGTTCTAAATAAGTTGCTAAATTTGTTTTAGTAGCAGTATTTAAATTTGTTAATTTTTTATTAACATCATATCCTAAAGTGTATAAATTTAATGCTAGTGGGTTTGGAATACGATCTGGTTCTGTTGTTAAAGGTGATATTTGATCATCTTGCATTATAAAAGCTTTAGATACTCTACCAAATTGAGAGGGCATAGATAGTGTTCTAATTAAATAATCATCTTTTGTAACTGTTCTTTGTTGAGAAGAAAAATTAGCCATTGTATTCATTCTGACTTCTTCTATCGTTTCTCCTGCTCCCCCTCCTCTTGCTGCTTCAGGGTTTGTACATACTATAGATGATTTTGCAAAATTTACCATTGAGTTATTTACATTAGGTTTATTAGTAGTAAATAATGTTCCTATTGTTGTTATTGTATTTGAATTTACATTAGATTTTAAACCACCTCCTACTAAATAATTAACTGTTAAGGTTGTATTTGAAGGTGCTTCTCCATATGCTCTAGTATGTAAAAAATTAGAAGGATCATATGCTGTGTCTAGTTTTGATCTTCCATCTTTAATTCCTAAACCAATATTATCTGGATTAGGAATAATTTGTTCATCTGCTTTATCATTTGTACCTGCTCCAAATTGAATATCTATACTATTATCTGATTTTATTCTAGTTGTAAATCTTTTAGGTGTTCTTTTAAGTTTTAATAAATAAGGAGTTTGGTTATTATATTGTTGTAATGTAGGATCATTAGTTCCTAAATTTTGTACTTCTTCAAATACAGTATCTTGAGCCATATAAGGTACTTCTGTCCATTTATTGTTATCAGAATCTGTTATAGATTCTATAGAAATAATATCGGAATCAAATAAATTTATAGTTTTAAATTTTTCTGCTGATCCTATTGTAAAAATTTCAGATTTAAGATCTCCCGAAACTGCTGGAACTGTTTTTGTAAGTAAATAATATTCAGGATTATTTGATGTGTCATATTGATATATACTTATTGTTGTAGGTTCAAAGCTAGAAGAAAAACTAAATCTTATATCTTTAGTAGTATAAAAACTTGATTTATTTTTTGTTAAGAATGTTGAATTTTTATTTATATTTAAAGCATAATTAAAATCAGGTTCATAATTATTACTAGCATCAGAAGGTATTAATTGAGATATTTCTAAATTAACACTTGCAGCTGATGTTATTTTTGGTTTATACCCCACAGAATAAGCTAAATTGTATACATTTGTTTTATCTTTAGCTAAAGATAAAAAAGATTCTCTTAATTGTGTGTCTGTGTAAAAAGATAAGACGTCTCCTACATAAGCTGCCATTTCTAAAAACATCATTCCAGGATTACCCTCACTAAAATCGTTAAAATTATCTGGAAAATATGTTCTAGTAAAATTAATTAATTGGTTTTTAAAAGAATTATAATCTTTACTTAGATATTTTACATCTTTATCTTGACTTTTATTTGATGTTTTTGAATATGCCATTAGTTGTTATTGTTATTAAAATTTAATTGCACTGAATCTGTAGAATTATCAGGTACATAAGAGTATGTTAAACTAATTTGTAATAAGTGTTTATCTTTAGATAAATTTGTAAATACATCTTTTAATATTATGTTAGGTATATAAGTTGTAATTTGATCTTGAATTGATACTTTTAAATCTATTAATGGTATGTTTTGTTCAAATAAAAGATTTTTAATACCTACCCCATAGTAAGGTAAATTTATTCTTTCACCTGGTTGTGTTAATAAAACATTTAATAAATTAGATTTAACTTGTTCTTTAAATGTTTCAGTTCCTGAAAACATATTTTCTTCGTCTAAAGGAAAAGCCACCCCTATCTTAACATTTTTATTAAGATCTAATGGATTTATTCTTCTAGCTGAATTTATTATAGGCATTTATTAATTTCCTTTTTTCTTATTTATTGCTTTCATTAAGTCACTGTAATCTCTTGTAACTGCATTTGCTACTTCAGTTGGCATACCTGTTGTGTCGGTAGACATAGGTGCTCCTGTTGCAAAAGGTTCTGCTAAGCTTACAGGAGCATTTCCTGAGTCTAAATTTGTATCCCCCATAGCTGTTTCATTTAATAAATCATTTAATGCTGAATTTCCTGTAAAATTTTGTTTAGGGTATTTTTTTATAGGAGTTGTACCCATAATTTTTTCTCTTAAAGAATTTTTAGTTACTTCAGGAATTTCAACTAATTTTTCAGTATGTTCTGTGATTGTTGGTTTTAATTCATCACGTAAGTCTTCTTTAAGTGTTTTAATTTCTCTGCGTAACGCATAATCGATTTCTTCTCTAACTATTTTTCTAATTAGATTTTCAAAGGTTTTTGCTTTCATGTTGTTAATTGTTGTTTGTTATAAATATAATTTTTTTTAATTTCTTATATGTTTATTATCTTAATTTGAATATTTTTAATTCTTTGAAGTTGTGCTCCTAAAGTATATACTCTTTTTATAGCTAAATTATCTCCTCTAGATATTAAATTTTCTAATATATTACCATAAAGTTCTTCAGATTGAGCTATTACATCCTCTAAAGTAAGAGAAGGGGGTACTTGATTTATAATTGGGGGATCATTAACTGGTGGATTTACAGGAGCATTAAAATCATTACATTTATCTATAAAATCAAGTTCCATATATATTATAAAAGCTCTTAATTTATCTATTTCGTCTACTATTTTTTGAATTTGGCTTTTTATTTTAGTAATATTATCAAATACTACATCTGCTCTAGCTATATAACCATCTAATACTCTAGGTAATGAAGTAAATAAGTTTGTAAATTCTGATATTTTTGCTTTAGCTAAATTTACATTATTATTTGTACTAGCAATTACAGCTCCATTTGCTGCTGGTCCTGTAGATGCTCCTAAAATAGCAGGGGCTGCCATTATAACATATCTTAAAATTTCTGTTATAGGTTTTATAGCATCTGTTACTACTTTTATGTTTTCTATAGGGTTAGGTATATTTGGTATGTCTGCTTTACTTGAAATTGCTCCTATTTTTTCTTCTAAAGAAGTCATTACTCCTAATCCTTCTTGTGCTATTTCATCTACATTATCTAATTGTTTTTTTAATTCTTCAGCTTTTTCTTTCATCTTATTTCTACCTTCTACACTACAAGAATTTTGATTTATATCTGCAGTTAAAGCTTTTATAATTGTATCAGGAGAAAGTAATTCATCTTTTAATGACATTATCTTTTTTTTTCCTTCTGCTATTACTTTCTTTTTAACGTCGGTTATTACTCTACGTATACTAGTTGTTATATTATTTCTTACAGCTTGTGATGACATATTATATTAATTTTGTATTTTCACTTAATATATCATTTAAATTATTTCTTACAGCATCAATTTCTTCTTGTAAACATATATAAATAGATCCATTAGCTGGGTTCATTCCTGTAGGGGTTCCTGTTGCTGTTGTTATATGAGCTATATTATAACATACATCTATTGACATCATATCAAATAAATCTAATATTTGAGTTAATAATGCTTGTAATTCATGTCCTAAAACTGCAGGTTCTGTTGGTAGTTCTCCTGTTCTTAAATTATTTAAACCTAAATATATATTAGGAGAATTAATTATAAATTTAGCATCATCTGAGTTATCAGTATCAAAATGAAAATTTCCATTAGTTGAAAAACCTATAGCTTTATCTGAATATAAAAGTATAGCTTCTTTTTTAGCATTAAATACTAATCTATCCGAGTTTATTATTACTTGGTTTCCTTGAAATGTGTTTGGTGATTCAGGTATAAATTTCATTTTATTCTTCTAATAATAATTGATTTGCTGTTGATATTTTATGTGTAAAATTATCTATGTTAAAAGTTTTTTCATCTTCATAAGCTTTATGTATTTTAGGATCTGTAGATGATACTGAGTTTGTTTTATAATTATCTCCTTTTATATAAGAGATATGAACCCAAGAAAAAGGCAGATTTTCTGACTCCGAAGGTAAATATATACCCCTTTCAGGATATTCCCATATTAATTGATGATATTCAGGTAAATTAAATCTACACCAATTAAATAATTTTGATGATGGTTCATTATTTGTAAGAACTATATCTGCTGCATATCCAAATATATGTTGACTATTTTCTACTCCTCCTAAAATTTTATTTACTTCTTTATTTCTATAAACTGATGTTAGTGCTACATTATATCTTCCAAATGCTGTAGTTATGGGGTTTATACAATATTTAAATAATCTATGTAGACTAAGTTTTATATTATCAGATGATAAATCTTCTTTTCCCCACACTCTATCAGATCCAGGAATATTATCTATTTCATTTGCTTGTGCTGTTTTAGAATAAATAATATTCTTATATGAATAATAAAGATTAGGGAGATTTCCTTTTAAATTTTTCATGTTTTATGTATTACTAATATCACCCATTTTCATTTCTAATTCTGCTGGAGATTCAAAAGTAAAATTAAAAATTTGTAAATTTATATTATTTCCTCTAAATTTTATAGCTTGTTTTTCTGTTTCAGCTATATCATAAAAAGCATAATGACTTAAATTTACATTTTTTAAATCACTTAATTCTTGTAATTCTTTAGGAGGTATTCTAAGAGGAGCTTTAAAAATAATATCTTCTTTAGTATTTAAGTGTAAGGTTTTATCTGATATGTTTAATTCTCTTTTTTTCATTATAACATATGTCTATAAGAAGGGGGATTATCTTTTGGATATATTCCTGCTTTTTGAAAATTAGTTATTTGTTGGTTTGAACATAAATAAATACTTGAATCATCCCCATTTACGTCTTCTAATATATGTTCAAAATTACCTGCTGTAGGGTTATTTGTTTGTCCATTTCTTATAATAGTAATAGGATTTCCTGGTTCCCCTTCATTACTCCAATTATTTGGTTGATGAGAACCACTTATAGTTGATCCAAATCTTATTGATTGTCCATATCTTCCTTCTAATGTTATATCCCCTAAATAAGGTTGTAAAGGTCTTACATTTTCTATTTCTTTAAAATAATCTAAACCTGTTTCTACTTGAGCATCTAATTCTTTATCTGTAATTTGATCAGCAAAAGCATTATGGTTAGTACCTCCATAAATGTTAATAGGAGGTAAATAATAACTCATTGGGGCTCCTGTTTCATTATATGTATCTTTAGGTCCCCCTAACACATGTACTATTTCATTTACCGCTGGGTATTGAGATATATTTCTAATTAAAGGTCTTGCTAAAGGAAGATTATTTGTTTTGAGTGTAATATTATCTTTTAAAGGAGTTTCATCATCTATAGATGTATATCTTATACTACCTATTATATGAGAAGATCCTGACATTATTACTTCATGGACTCTTACTATTTGAATATTAGTGAACATCTGGTGAGTCTATTTGTTTAGGTTTTTCTACTGTTTTTGATATTTCTTCTGCAACGTCCATTAATTGACTCATTTCTTCATCTGTTAATAAACCTCCATCTCCACTTGCAGATGTACTTGTTGATAAACGTTGTACAATAGCTGCCATTTTGATTAGTTGGTCATCATTTTTGACACTAATTTCCATATATTCCTTTATTAAAGGAACTACTACAGTAGCATCACCTAAAGATTGAACTAAAGGACGTAACTCAGCAATTAAAGATGCAAGTTGTTTGGCTTTTTTCTTTTGGTTACCATGAATTTCTTTTAATAAATCACCAAAAGATTTATCGTCGAATAATATTTGGTTTAATGAATCCATATTGTTTTGTTATAAATATGGAAAGAATTAAATTCTTACATAACCTTTTTCATTATATTCAGTATATAATTCTTTGTATTTTTTCTTTAATACTTTAGTTACTTTAGTAATAACAGGAGTATCTACTTCAGTCATTTCTCTTATGTAAATATAGAGTGCTTTTTTATTAAAAATTTCTAAATTTTCTCTACGTTTAAAAAGCACATTTATAGCATCACAAACTCTTCTATCTTTATCTTTTTTAAACATTGTAAACATATGTTTATCTATATATTCTGTGAGATAATCTATAAAATCTTTTATTTCTTGTTTACGTCCATCTCTTCCTAATTGATGTAAAACACCATCATCCTCATCTGCTTTTAAAACGTCTACTTTTTGTTTTTTCTTCTTATAATTGTTATTATTATATAGGATAAGATAATTTTTTCCTACAATTGAAAAATAACTAAAGGCTTTACTGCCTTTTTCTGGTTTAAAATAATCTAGTTTTTCTAAAAGAAAACAAATAACTTCATGTTTTAAATCTTCTAAATCATCTACTTCTGTATAATAAAATTTAAATGTATGAATAAGATTTTCCGCTAGTTTATAAAAAGCATAATGTATTCTTCGAGAAAATATAGCGTCTCTCTCATCTTGGTTAGTTGATGCTAAATATTCTTTTATAGCTGCGTCTGTGTCTGATGTAAAATATTGTTTCTTTTTATTTGGTTTTCTTCCTCTTTTTTTCTTACCTGAAGAAATTTTAAAACTAGATCCTATTGGTTTAAAATCAGGATAGTCTGGTTCTTGAGGAGCGTATTTGGTTTTGTATGACATTTATTTTATTTTAAAGTAAATTCATTTAAAGCTTCTTGGATTTTTAAAATTTCTTTAAACATCCAACCTATTTCATCATCGGAACGAAATATACCTTTATCGTCTACTTTATTTAACCTTTGATTACAAACTTCAATAGCTTCACTTTGTTTTGTAATAAAATTTTCATATTCTGTTTGGATATCTTCTAATTTTTCAGTTTGTTTAATTAAATTTCTAATAATAAAAAAAGAAGTTATAACTACTACTGTTAATATAATACTAAGTGTTATCATGTTTAATCTTTAAAAAACGAATCTATAACATCTAATGTTGCTGATGCTAATTTTGGGTTATTTTCTGTGTTTACTTTTTTAGCTGCTCTAAGTGTT
>Ga0181420_1000406_pt1 | contig 17554 bp, 13 predicted proteins | sample 43SPOviralmetaG_FD_130145 | JGI IMG/M metagenome (GOLD analysis project Ga0181420, IMG submission 130145) | Marine viral communities from the oligotrophic San Pedro Time Series (SPOT) site, San Pedro Channel, CA, USA - 43 SPOT_SRF_2013-05-22 | ecosystem: Environmental > Aquatic > Marine > Strait... | reverse complement strand
CGGTAAAAATACACATACCATTAACGTTATACAATTTAATTTATTAGTAAAATTCATGAACGCAAAAAAAATAAAAAATAAATTGTATTAAATAATTGGTCCATAAAAAATATATTTTAAAGATAATAACGCGTTTAGAATGATCTAAATAATAAAAGTATACTTAATATGCCTAGATCGACTAATGGTTAAGTCCTCTGTTTGTGTTTGTCCAAAAACTTTAACAAACTGCACAGAAAATCAAGGTTCGATTCCTTGTCTAGGCATTTTGTATATTCTTTTATATGAAATTATAGTGAATAATATATTAAAAGATTTTAGATACTTGTCAAAGTTTTTAATTACGATGTTTTGTGCGCCATACGACTACATTGTTGTTCTTCAAAGTGTTAGGTATAAATAAACACTCTTGTTATTCTAACAGGGGTATTGTATGACATCCTCCTCGCACTAAAGTACGGGGCGTTCTTTGGTTTATTAACGTAAAAATAAACACCCCCCTGTTAGAATAATTTAAAAATAAACACCCCCTGTTAGAATAATTTAAAAATAAACATCCCCGGTTAGAATAATTTAAAAATAATATAAAATGATAAATTATAATTTAATAATTTAATATTTACTTAAAATAAATGGATTCATTAAATGAAGCACAGGTTGAATTAGATAATATAAAGGCTCAATTAGACAGAATAATTTCTAATTTAAAAAACGCAACAAGTTTAGTTGACAGAAATTCAACAGAAATAAGTTCAACAGAAATAAGTTTAACAGAATTACATAACTTATCTATACCAGAAAAATTAGAGAAACTTGGACTCCAAAGATTTGAAGTTGATGGAGGTGGAAACTGTCAATTCCGAGCTGTATCCCATCAATTGTTTAAGAGTGATGAATACCACCGCAGAATCAGAGAAGATGCATGTACTCAACTTTTAGAAAATCCAAATTATTATAAACAGTTTTTTATTGAAGAAGATCATACAACTGATTATGATACTTATATACAAAAGATGACAGAAGATCGTGAGTGGGGTGATAATTTAACATTAAAAGCAATTGGAGATTTTTATGATTGTAATATTAGAGTAATTACAAATACTTATATTACGACGATTACTACTCGAACAAGCAAACAACCAAGAACAATAACACTAATATACAAACGGAATGAAAACACTGGAAACCATCACTACGATTCGGTTGAACCAATCCCCAGATTTGATGGCGTTGAAGAACATACAGATGAAAACGAACTAGGTGAATCCGAATATCTAGATCTATCTGTCGGAGATGCTGTGGGAGATAATGCATCAATAACATATGGTGGCGTTGAAGCTCCTAATCCAAGAAGTGCTCAAGAACCATCATGGGCACCAAAAAAACCAATGCCTCCTCTACAAAAAATTGACAACCGAGATAAATCTTCAATTATACCCTTGTTAGGAGTTCAGGACAATGGTGACAATAATATCACTACAAGAGATAGATTTGATATACAAAATAAGGATGAAAGAGAAATATTTATAAAAAATAGTGGTGGTACTAGTAAAGATACTAGTAAAAAGACTGCCAAAAACAAAAAATCAAAAAATACAACTCCAAAACGGCTAACATTAAATAAATACTCAAACAAAAAAAAGTCATTAGATATAATTTCTCATTCATGTTATGAAGGCAAACAAAGTATTTGTCCGAATAATGCCATCCATCCTATTATTTCTTACAATGAACCGAAATATGAAACACATGTTATTAGAATGCCTGAAAAAAAAATAATTGGTGAAGTTGACAGTGAACTTGACACTAGTCCGAATGAATTCTCAGAAGAATACAAAAAATACTTAGATACATTTACTAATGTAGATATAAAATACAATATAGGTAAAAATATTAAAAATGAAGGAACACGAGATTCTTTAGGTGGAATGCCAAAAGATTTGTCTTTTGAAAAGTAAGAAGAATTAACGAAGAATATAGATGATACGGATGATACATTTGATACGGATACGAATAATACAGATGCAAAATGAGGCACCTTAACCGTGAGGAAGGCAAGTTTGCAGAGGAAGACGGTGCATACTACAATGCCGCCACACTCGATGAAGCTATGAATCGTGTTGGCGTTAGTGGTTTGACAAGTGAGAATTTTGAAGCAGTCACCAAGGCCGCGGCCGACATCTACAAGACGTAATAATTAAAGATTATTTTAATATTATATTTATATAATTACAATGTCATCTGAACTAAATATCAAAACTGATGAGTTTGAAAATTTTAATCATTACGTGATTATTAGATATATTATTTCAATTATATTTTTTGTAAGTTGTGTGTCATTATCTCATCGTTTTGTTTATGTCATTTCTAAATATATTAAGTTAAATAATGAGAATGATGCACTGTATCATTATCAAACAATAATAAAGTCAATTATTCGAACCATAGTCATAATAGTAGGAACATTACTTTCTTTTAAAATCTCTAATATTGATTCAACTTATTTTTTAAGTGGATTAGGTCTTTTAGGAGTAGTAGTTCCATTTTCACTTCAATTACCCATACAAGATTTAATGACAGGAGTTATGCTAACAGCATTTGATAAATTAAATATTGGAGATTATGTTACAATTGATGATAAGATATCCGGTGAAATTGTAGCTGTAGATGCATTTTCTACATATTTAAAAGATCCTAGTACAAATTTAATAATTGATGTACCGCATGTTAGAATATGGAATCTTCCTACAAGTAGTATTTATAGGTCACATAATTTTAAAATTAAATTAGAAATTTTAATTTCACACCGAAATAATATAAGAGATGTTGAAAAGATTATAAAAAATAAATTACTAGAACATAATAATGTAAAAGGTGTATCTATAGGTTATAGTACTTCGGACGTTAGAGGATTAATGCTTAATGTTATAGTTAGTATTAATGATAAAACAAAAATACCAATAATAAAAAGAGACTTATACAAAATGGTAAAACTTGAATTACACGATAAAAATGTGATATTTGTAGATGGGAATTATCCAGTATCGGTTAGTTACAAGACTTCTAGTAGACATCCAATAATTATTGAAAATTAGTTTTAAAAAAAAATATCCCTCTGTAGCTTTCATATTCCGGACTAGGGACCCGGCACATTATGTAATAATAACGTGGTGACATTATTTATTTTTGGTTTTATTTTTATTTTATATTTTTTTTATTTTTGTTTTTGTTTTTATTTTTGTTTTTATTTTTACTCAATTTTGTTTCAAATTAATAATTAACACTAGTCTCTCTCTTTACTCCCTTATACTTATGCAAATCGTGCAACTAATGCAATATGATCAGATGGATATTTTTGAGATGGCAGTCCTTTTCTTAATTCTTCTACCAACGGTATTTCTAACCGTCCAATTGGTATTAAATTACTTGCAAAAATATAATCGACACATGCTTTTGTACCATTTGGAATATAGGTGGTAAAAGCATTTTCTCCTTCATTAATTGCATAAATTGATTTGAGTTGTAGAGAATGCGAAATTAAATTACAATTTATATTTGGATAAGGTTTTAAATCTGTGATACATCTTTGATTTACATAATTAAATGGATGTTCTCTATTATTGTCATTTATAGTTCTTTTTGTTAAAGCATCTTTATTAATATAGCCTTTAATTAAATAAGAGTATATTGCACTATTTGGATAAGAATTAAAATCTCCAGTGACTATAACTTTAACATTTTTTTGTGTATTCATTTTAACTTTAGACTTTGCTTCTTCTATTTCATTTATAAATGAAATACATTGATTTAATCGTATATCTCCTCTTTTGGGATTGAATAATAGATGTGTGCATGCAATGATTAATATATTCTCTCCTTGTTTATCATTTAATGTAACAACTATTCCAGTATTTGGTTTATTTTCACCTGCGTTTAGATTTATTCTTTTAATATTTATTATACTAAATCTTTGTGAATCTATTAAAATTGCACACCCATCTGTGCGCGGTGGATTACATTGTGCATAAGCAACATCAATTTCACTATTTCTAGACCATACACATTTCCTAAGTATTTTTAGAATATGTGGTTCAACTTCTTGTAGGCAAATAATTTGTGCTGCATAATTTTTCAATTCATGACATAGTTTTTTTATACGTGTTTCGGATTGTAATATATTCTTATATAAATATAAATGATTATCTAAACATTTTTGTGATAAAATATTATAGGATACTATTGTAAAAGCATTTTTTTTTTCTTTATTAAATTTTGTCCATTTACGTAATAATTTATGATTTTTGTTTTTAACACATGATTCATTGCTCATTTTAGTTACATTTATTATTTGTAAATAATATTGTTAAATTAATAACAAAATTTTAATCATTTTTTCTGTATTTTTATATCACAGAAATATACCTAGACTTTGGCATTTATCTTATACTCCACCGGTTTACATGGCATTTATATTATACTCCCCCATTAAAATTTACGTTTCTTAACTTTATTGATTTCCAAGCTTCATTTGGAAGTAATATTGCGTTGCCTTTATACAAATATGGTACAAAATCTAATGTGGTAGAATAAAAAAACTTGCCATTTACAAATATTGTAATTTTTCGGATATTTTGTTTAATTTCAATATGATTTGTTTTTTGAAAGTGAATTCCCGGTGTTACAACTCTTAATAAAGTTGGATAATTCTCAGCAACATTACCTTTGACACCAGTACTACTTGAACCTGTAGGGCAATCACAAGATGCATCGTTTTCATTTTCAAAATTTTTGTCTTCCTCTTCTTCTTTTTCTTCTTCTTCTTCTTCTTCTTCCGGTTTCTTTGCTGATAAATATTCAATTACAAATGCGCCAGTACTCATATTTAATTTAATGACTGGGGACTGTCTATCTATTATGGTATGAATAACTTTTGAACTATTTTGAAAAAATACGTCTATATCAAAAGAATAGGAACAAATCATATTATTTGGTGGCATGCTGAATTGCACAGTTTCCGTAGTAATAATATCTGTATATGAGTCCTTATTTTTCTTTGTTCTGTTATTTTTTAATTTATTTATCATCACTAAATATTTTATAAATTTGTATAGTGCATAAAAAACAATACATGTAATCAAAAAAATTATAAGTGCATCAAAAATATGCCGTTCTTGTGATTTTGGTTGTGTTGGGGATATCATATCATTAAAATTGAAATTTGTAAGTTTTGTCCATTGATTTTTCAATAAATGATATCCTGGAAGTTCTGGAAGTTCTTGTGCCATCTATATATTTTATAAATATTATTTTTTTGAATATATTACAAATCAATCAATTAATTAAGATACGCTTTTAACAAAAGAGTTAGCAAAAACTTTTTGTTTAACCTTTTTTCTAAAAAGGTTGATTAAGATTAAGATGTGAAATATTTTTAATGAAGGTAATTTTATTATTAAGAGGACATGAGCGTTCAACTTTTAAAACAAAAACATTAAAAAAATTTGTAAGTAAATTATATAAAAAATTTGGTAATTCATTGACAGTATACGTACATACCTGGAATGTTAACGAAGCCAATACTAGCTGGAGAAACCTAAATTTAGAAAGAAACAGTATAAGTGAGAAAGATATAATTAATTATTTTGATAATTCCAATATAAAATGTATTATTGATGATGAGGAAAAAATGGAAATACATGGTAATCAAAATGTTTTTATTGGTTCTATGCCGATTTACAATTGGAAATTAATGTGGGCAGGTCAAAATAAAATAATTGAGTTTATATCACAAGAATATATAGATCAGAATCCATTCATTATAAATATGAGAATTGATTTCTTCAAATGTAACACAACAAAAAAATTTAAAATTACTGTAAATAGTGTTTTACAAAAATGTGAAAATGCAATTAAAAATTATAATAAATTAACATTTTATCACAAAAATGCAGAATATGATGGAATTGATAATTTAATATTTGGGAATATATCAAAAATGAAGGATTTAATAAATCATTTTCATTTTAAATTAGATTCATTTTATAAAAAATATGATTTTTGTTTTTTTCATGAAAATATAGTATATTTCGAAGCTCAAAAAATAAACAATACATTTCAAGAACCAAATAAATTAGAATATTATTTTAATGTAATTGCAAATCAATTGCGAATTGATTTATAATTATATTAAAATATCCCTCTGCAGCTTTGTATTATTTCGGACTTGGGACCGACACATTCAGTATGGATGTGGTGGCATTGATTTTCTTTTTTATTTGTTTTTTTTGTGTTTTTTCTTTTTATTTGTTTTTTTTTGTTCTTTGTTGTTTTTTTTGTTCTTTTTTGTTGTTTTTTTCATTTGTTTTTGTTTTTCATTTTTAACATGTCTATATAATATATATAAGATTGCTTGTAATTAGCTGCGTGTGTGTAATTACATTTTTACAATGAAGTATCAAATAAGTTACTAAGATCATAAATAGAATTTCTAACTTCTTTATGTCTCTTTTGTTGTTCTAAAATTATATCTCTCTGTTTATTTCTTGTGTGTAAGCGTTGTGCTCGCGCACTCATTTGTTTCTCCTTATTTTGTACTTTAATAGGTACACATTCTTCATCGTTTTCATCAAAATATTCTGTATAATATAATTCATTTTCAACAGCCAATTTAAGTTCTTCTTTTATCATCTTGCTTGTATTTGGAATAAATAGTTTTTTCTTAATGATGATATTTTTCAACTCATTTTTAGTAAGATCATCAATATCTGTCTTTCCACAAATAGATTGAATTACATTTTCAATCGGAATCATGTAATCTATACGATATTTTTTTGAATATTCATTATGATTATTTTGTCTTTTTCTCTTAGAGTGTTTTGACTTCATTATATTCTGTAAAAATGGATTAATCCATGTATTACTATCTGTATTGATTAATGAATTAAGTTCATTATCCAGAAATTTTGTTGTTGAGAAACAATCTGTAAGCTCATTTATAGATGAATCACTTATATTACTATAACTAGTAACATTTTCTGTATCATACATTTTAGTGTAGTTTTGTATTTTTGTAATATAAGAGTTTTAATTCAATCATTTTTATTATCGAATTCGCTGATTTTCTGATTTTTATGGATATATTTAGTTATTTGAGAACTTAAATTAAAAGTTGTTTATGGTATACTTTCTTTTTTAGAGCCGCCATCAATATCCGCATATTCGTAAATTTGTTTTAAGTTTTCAGGCAATAGCGTATTACTTACCGATTTTTCATTGCCTCTTTGTTTAAATAGTTCAAATAATTGTTCAGCCTTAACGTTCATACTTGAATTAAGTTTGATATTATTCGGTTTGAATACTTCCGATTTGATTAATTTGTTTAATCCCTTAGAATTTTGTTGATTTAGAGATTCGAGAAAATATTTTTCAACTTGTTTATCATCAATATTATTTATAATAAATTTGAATATAATATCATTACGATCCTTCTTAGTAACATCATCGCTTTTTTTAGCTAATCCTTCTGGAAAGGCATCTATATGCTCTTTTATTATCAGGTTGTCGTAGATATAGTCCTTATTCGACATGTAGTCCTCTTCGCTGAGTTCGCCCTCCTCGAAGAGATTCTTTGTATCTCTCTCCTCCTTTGCGAGTTTTATATCTTCTTTTATTTCTGTTAAAATATTCTTTAAAATTTCTCGATTATCTCGCAATAGTGAAATATACTTGCTTTGTGCTTGTAATTCATTAGCCACTGTTTCACGTAATTCTTTCCTATCCAATGCGTCTTTTAGTTCTTGTTTTGATTTTTCAAGACGTTTGTATAATAAGTCCTGAGTATCAATTACTTCATACTCATTAGCTATTCCGCGCGCTAACGAGCCCACGATTATAAATTTTAAATCAAAAATCATTGTAATCATCTGATATAGATCCTGCCTTAGTTCTAAATTTCTTCCTTGAATAAGACCTTTGTAAAATTTAATATTTTTTTTTATTACCCCTTCTGGTGTAGAAGAAGTTGTATATGTTTTAAAAAGTTCTTCAAGCTTATCAAAATAATGGTTTGAGAGAATATAAATAGATGTTAAAACCATAACTCTTTCACGTCCAAATCCTTCCTCCGTATTTAAATAGTAAGCTCGACCCAATTCTACTAAAATTTTGATATAATTTATAGATTGTTGATATGGGCTTTCATTACCATTCATTGTAGATAAATTCTGTGTAAGAGAATCAACTGGATTATTGGAATGTTGTATTGTATTATTTAAATCTGGAATTTCTAAATTTTCCCCAAATAGGTTCCCTTCGTAGACTTCGAGACTTCTCCTATTAAGAAACTTATATTCTTTATTATGTATCTCATTTATTTTGTCAGAATTTAAATAAGCCAATTCTAAATCATTGACAATTTTATTAAATTCCTCTTTAGTTGTATTTGTTTTGATTCTTAATAATCTGTCATGCATATTTTCACGTGGCGATTGTAAGGGGAAATTCATTGCTTCTGCTAAATCAGTGTAATCATAGTCAACAGGTGGATGGATTAATGGTAATGCGTTTTTTACTCTAAGATATTGTCTCACAGGATACAAAGAGCGTCTTGACATTACTATAGTATATAAAATATGCCATTACCATCTATATACGTGAAAGACTGTCATTTTTATTATCATGTTATTACGTAATTACGTTTGAAATATATAAGCAAAATATATCCCTCTGCTGCTTTTGTATTTCCGGACTTGAGACCCGGCACATATTTAATGTGTTTGCATACTTTTTTCTTTTTTCTTTTTTATATTTTCTTATATACCAATCTTGTACTATTTTTTCACATTTGATAGATCCATTCTTAACAAGTTTGTCATAATTATTCTCTAGTTACGAAAATATGTAAAAACTATCTGTAAATAATTTATTAGGTATCGTTAATCTATATATATTGAATATTGTTCAAAAGATTTTCTACCAACATCTTGCCACATCTGATGAATTTTTTTTTGAAAAGTATATTTTTATTGATATGTGTGTGTATTTTATTTGGCGGAGGTTTTTATTGTTTCTCTCTATATACCGAAGTACTGAGTACAAGTACTAGATAACTTAACCAAAGGAATTTATCTTAAGTACAAATATTTAGTTACCAAAGAAGATATCTAATGCGAAGTACATACCTAATGTGTGGAAAATAGTAGGTAATGGTTTAATAACGGTTATGTATTTCGCAAGTAATTCATTCCACATTAATTGTCCAAAAAAAGCGACTACTGCCAGAATTAGAATAAATACAACAAAATCAATCCATGATTTTGGAATTTTATAACCTGGGTATTTATTTTGTTTTGATGCTTCGAATCCTTCAACTCCCGAGCCAATAACACTTGAAAGTGCTTTTGCAATTACCATTGTATAATTATACATATTATTTTTTTTTATGAATTTTTGGGTGCCAAACACATTTTAATTTCTCCAAGAGAACCTACATTGTAGCAAACAATAAGTGGATAATCATTTTTTAAATATATTTGAAGTGTAGGGCATAAATTTGTACATTTCGTAAATAATGTCAAGTATTTTAAAGAAAATACTCCTTGAATAATATCATTTACATCTGATTGTTTACTGAAGACTATTCCTGAACTAGGATGAGAACCAATAACTGTTTCTTGTTCTGCAAATTCACCTTTACAAGTTAATATGAGACTACTATCTACAGCTTTTATTTCAATTTCATCGGATATATTTATCATATCTCTACATATTTTCTGAAAATCGGTAGATTTCATTGTTATCACAGATTCAAATTGTGCTGGGGGAATACGAATATTACCATTATTTAAATCCATTAAATTCAATTTAAAAGTAGTTGAAGCTTTTCTTGATGAATTGTCTATTTTAACACCTAAATGATTCATATCATTCTTATGAATAAATAATGTCAAAGTATCATTGTTTGTCAATGTTTTGATTAATTTAAATAAATTAATCATATTAATTCCAACTATTTGGGGATGAGTACAATGATATTTCTCAAATTTTGAGCTATTTAAATTCATATGTACTAATGTAGTATGTGTTGGATCCATACTTAATATTCGTATTCCATTTTCAGTGATTTCTAAATTTGTATCCGGAAGAATATCTTTTATTGCTTCCGTTAAAAATTTGAATATTATTGATTGAATGGTTACAATATAAATAGAATAACACTCAAATTCATTTTCTGAATTCATAATTAAATAATTATACATTTATCAACTTATATATCATTTTTTGAAATTTTTTGAAAATATGAAGAATAATATATCATGATTTTAATATGGTCACTTAAAAGTCATAACCACTACAGTAAAATAGTTTTGGAAAATTTAGAAATGGAATTTATGAAATTATTTCTAAAAGTATAAACAAACTATTTTTAAAAAATGATTGAATATTTGGTCTAAACTGTTGTATATTTATAATTAAGTAGAAACTTTAAAAATTGAAGTTTGGAACTTCATTTGTATCCATGGCCGAGTGTGGTCTAAGGTGTGAGATTTAAGCCCCGTTTCTTCGGAAGCGTGAGTTCGAACCTCACTTTGATACAAAAATTAAAATTTATTCGCGTAACTCAGTTGAAAAATAGAAAGAGCAGAAGAATCTACGTAGCTGCTCTATATATAGCAAGCACGAGTTTCTACGTGAATATTTTTTTTATTTTTCATTATCTAAAAAACAAAAACAAAAAGAATTAAAAAAAATTAAAAAAAATTAAAAAGAAAAAAAGTAATGCTACCATATTAATGTGCCGGGTCCTTAGTCCGAAATAATAAAGCTGTAGAAAGATTTTTTCATATTTTTATTTTTATTTTATTTTTATATTTTATTTACATTAAGTTTTATTTGCAATATTTCTAACACATTAATAATTGACAAAAAAAAATATATTTTTTTGTAAAATTCATGAATGATAAGAATGAAGTTAAAGTATTATCTACTGTTGCAAATGAATGTCAAATATGTTACAGAAAAACAACAACTCCTGCATTAGAGTGTATGCATCGATTATGTTTTACATGTTTAAATCAATTAATCAACAGAAATCTTTTGAAATGTCCTTCTTGTAGAAGAGGTATCAAGCATAATGATATTCAACAAATTGCGGATTATGATGATACAAATGATAGTGATAGTGATGATGATAATAGTATTATTTCTGAATATGAAGATATTTTATCATCCTCGTCATCTTCATCATTTTCATCATCCTCATCCTCATCATCTTCTGTATCATCAACTGTATCCTCTGTTGTATCTAAAACATCACTTTATAAAAATGATGAATTTTATGATGATTTATCAAGTCTTAATTCTGCATCAAACCATAGTAGTCATACTGATTTTTCTCATACGGAATCAATATCCTATGATAATGTGATTAATGATTCCGATAATATAAAAATCGAAAATTTGTTTTTAAATAATATACCGGATTATTTATATTGGAACTAGAAATCAATTATTAATGAATTTCTAATTTAAACTCTTCTGGTTTTTCAATTACAAACGCAGCATTGTGCCACCTTCTATGATCCCCGTTCAAACAATTATTTATAGTATAAATGAAAATCTTATCTTGTGTTGGATCTGCGATTACTACAAATTTATCATTTAAAGTTATAGTATGACCAAATAATTCTGCCGCATCTTTATCTCTTAAACAAGCAATAGGGCTTTCATAAATGTCATCCGTATCATTATTTTGTTCGTTACTTTTTAAATATAAGAAAGCACTACCAACATGTTCATCATCTGATTTACCAAATCCGGATATTAAATAAAAGTTGTCATAAATGGCAACAGATCGACCAAACAGAGATTTAGAAGATTTAGATTTAGTTTTAATTGTTTTAAAATATATATTTTCGTTAGTATTAGAAACAAAACCTAATCCAATATCAAATATTGTTGATATATCATATATATAAGATGTTCCGGAATCTCCATTTTTTCCAGGACATCCAATTATTAAATCATTCTCTTCCATTTTTACTGAAAATCCGAATCGGTTAGAACCTGTTAATGCATGAGTGGTTGTATTGTTCCAATTATCATTATCTGATTTAAATAAGTATACAAATCCATTTGAAATTTCGGAAGGAGCGCCGATTGCTATAAACGAATTACATATACAAACCGAAAATCCAAAATAAAAATTATTCATATTTTGGGGTTGATTAATATTAGGAAAACTTCCGGGATATAATGTTTTAATACATTGATATTTATTCTCAGAATTAATTTTATATATAGAACAAGAACCGCTACGAAAAGCCTCTGTGTTATCCGCATAAGCTCCAACAATAATAATGTCGTCATTTATATCTACTGCACATCCAAAAAAACTTTTGTGAACATTTATTGGTGGAACAAGTTCATCCAATAATTGCCAATTTTTACCTTGATTTAATGTTGTAAAAACGTAAGCAGAACCTCTGCAAACTAATTGATCAGATAATCTATGTGCTCCAACAATTAATCTAATTTCGGTAGGACTTTTTTTACACATTTTAAGTGAAATTCCAAATCCATCATCAATATGTCCATTTTCTGCAGAAATATTAGAATCTAAATCAATAATATTTCGTTCAAAAATATTGTAAAATAAAATTTGACCTTGTTTTCCAATCGAAGGTGTACCTACAGCTAATAAATTGTCTAATATGTCTATCGAAGCTCCAAATAATCGAGGTGTCATTATTACTTATTATATTTTTTTTTGACGTTTATTTTGAATATTTTAAAAACATATAATAAATAATGGATACTAAAGATATTACAACACTTTTGGTTCAACATAATACAGAATCATTTGATAATTTTATTACAAAGAATATTCCATCTATTATAAATAATGACAAAAATATTGTTAGTATTTTAAAAAATAAAGAAAATACATCATACCAAACATCAATAAAGTTTACATTTAGCTGTGATAGTTCGAATATTAAATTAGATAGAGTTCAAAAACTAAAACCAAATGAATGTAGATTAAGCGGTGTAACATATCAAGGTAAACTTCAAATTAAGTTAAAGGTAGAGATTGTTCATAACGGCGCTCGAAAATTTATTCCGGATGAGACAGAGAATGATGTGAATATTCCATTAAACATTCCAATTATGCTTCACTCTAAATTTTGTTGTTTGAAAAATAAATCTAAAGAATTATTAAGCTCTTATGGAGAATCACCATATGAAAGAGGTGGATATTTTATTATCAAAGGTTTAGAAAAAATAATTTTATCACAAGAAGATACTGCCGTGAATATAATTAATACTAGAATAGAATCAGAAACAAAAAATATTATAGCAACTATCAAAAGTCAATTTGAATCAAATGCTAGCGAAAAATTTCAGCTAACTTACGATTTAAAAACACAAACAATAAATGCGACTATTCCATATTTAAAAGGGGACATACCTTTAATAATTTTATTTAGAGCTTTAGGATTAGAAAGCGAACGAGATATTTTATATTCTATATGTGGAAGTGATTTATCTTCCGAAATAGCTAATTTATTGTGTACACAATTTGAACCGACTATTGAAGCTGTAGAAAATATTTATGATCAAGAAACTGCATTAAAATGTATATCTTTACTAACGAAAAATGAGGCAAAAATAGAGGATGATGAAAAAAAAAATAAATGGAAGTCATATTTGTTATATATTTTAAACAGCCGTTTTTTACCTCATATTAATAATATAAGTGATGATTACATGGTAAATCTTAGTAATAAATCAGCATTTTTGGGATATATGACTAGAACATTACTGCTTACTCAGTTAAAAATAAAGCCAATTAGTGATCGAGATAATATGATTTTTAAACGTGTTAGATTACCGGGAGAGATATTAACCGATATGTTTAGAGACTTCTATGAATTGTACTTAATAAAAGTTAAAAAAGATACGGATAAACTTATTCAACATTCTATGCAAAAAGCAAGTAATAATAATATAGATAAAATTAGGGAAATTATACAAAAAAATTTAATACAATTATATGCAACGACTGATTTACAAAAAAATATTGACAAAAGTTTTATGGGTAAATTTGGAGTCAATCCAACTCATCCCAAAAATGAAGGCGTATTGCAATCCTATTTGAGACATTCATATATGGAATGTATGTCCCACTTAAGAAGAGTTCATTTACATATAAATACTTCTTCGCCAAATACAATGGCACAAAGAAGATTACATAACTCACAATACGGATATTATTGTCCAATAGAAACTCCTGATGGACCAAGTATTGGACAGCATAAACATTTAGCGCATACTTGTACTATATCTAGTGATAATGATCCTAAGCTTTTGTTAAAATGGATTCATGATAAGAAACAAGTACAACATTTTGTAAAGTTAAATGATAGTACAGAAAGATATACAAAAAATATCAACCACATTTTTGTAAATGGTGATTTAATTGGAATTATTACTAACAATGCAGAAGAATTTGTTGAAAAATTATTATTAAAAAGACGCGATATTACAGATAAAGATGTTAATTGGGATGTTTCAATTTCATGGATAATTCAAGATTTAGAAATTAGAATTTTAACAAATTCCGGAAGACTAATTAGACCACTACTATCTAAAAAATTTATTGAAAATAATAATATAACAAATAAATTAAAAGAAATAAAAAAGAAAAACATAATAGTTTTGGATCCAATAGATCTGTGTGGCTTAGGCTGTGAATTTATTGATCCAAATGAAGCTAACAATATATTAATTAGTATCGGAGGATCTACACCAACTACTCAAAATATAAATAAATATTCACATTTTGAAATAATAAAAACTTCTTCTTTAGGATTAACCGCACTCACATTACCATTTCTTGAACATAATCCGATTGCCAGAAATCTATACGCTTGTCAACAATCTAGACAAGCAGTTTCGGTATATGCTTCAAATTTTAATTTTAGAATGGATCAAATGTCATCGTTATTACATTATGGACAAAAACCAATACTAAATACCGGAGTTGTTAATAAATTAAATAATAATAATGCTCCATATGGATGCAACATAAATGTCTGCATTGCTGCAATTAATGGTTATAATCAAGAAGATGCAATAATTATCAATAAATCTGCAATTGAAAATGGATTATTTGCATCTAGTTATCATACCACTTATTCACTAAGAGAAGAAGGAATCACAAATACACCTGGAGAAGTAAAAGTTATAAATCCGAAATTTTCATCAAAAGAAATTTTAAATATGAATAAAAATTGGAATTATGATTCTTTAGATGAAAATGGTATTATTAAGAAAAATACAAAAATTCAAGACAATACAGTACTAATTGGAGCATTTGTCATTAATCAACAAGGACAAGCAATCGATAACAGTCTAATTGCAAAACATGCACATCTTGGAGAAATAGTAGATAGAGTATATATATCACAACATTCTCCTCGAATTGCAAAAGTTTTGGTCAGGCATGTACGATTCCCAATAGTTGGTGATAAATTTGCATCGAGACAAGCACAAAAAGCAACCATTGGATTGATATGTGAAAAAGAAAATATGCCTTATACTAAAGATGGCGTAACACCGGATATTATATTTAATCCTCACAGTTTTCCATCCAGAATGACAATTGCTTATCTTTTAGAAATGTTGACAACAGAAATAGGTTTACAAACAGGCAGATTAATTGAAATACAAAATTTTAATGCAATAGAATATCCATACAATGAATTTACAAATATATTAAAAAAAATTAACGGAAATTTTAATTGTGAATATCCGTTATATTCGGGTACTTCTGGTAAATTAATTTGCGAAAACGCTTGTATTGGCACTATTTTTTATCAAAGATTAAAACAAATGGTTTCTGATAAAATATATGCAAGAGGAATGTCTGCTCCGAGAGATAATATTACTAGACAACCATTACATGGTAGAGCTAAAAATGGAGGGCTTAGAATTGGAACTATGGAAACAGATTGTTTATTGTCCCATGGTATTTCACAATTCACGAAAGAAATATTTTGGGATAAATCAAATGCATTTGAAATGCCCATTGATAAAGTTACAGGTGAAGTTATAGCTCACAATCCGGAAAAAAATATTTTTCATAAATCTGATTATTGCTATGTACAAACTCCATATGCATTTAAGTTATTATTGGATGAATTAAGATCTATGGGAATAAGTACAAAAATTAGAGTAGATAATTAACATTCATAAAAATGATCTATTTTTCGATTTAAATGTGTAATAATTTTATTTTACAAGCAAAGTATTAATTTCTGATTAAAAGATGGTACTTGATATTGCTCATATTGCTAATAAAAATAAAGAATTTCTTAATAAAGAAACTTATGAATTTATTTTCTCTTTACAGTTAGATTTATTCTATGACGGTAATTGTGATGATGACAATTATGGCGAATGTTTTTCAATACATAATCCTAAAGAAATTAATAAATATATCAGTTTTAATAAATTGATTGCATGGTACAAACAGCGCAAAATGGATGTTCAACCAAGTAACGATATTCACACTACTATTCATAATATAAGTAAAACAAGTGAAGATACTATGTCTATTCAGATTATCATAAAATCAAATTGTAAAGTTTCGAAAACAGATTTTAAATTTATCACTGAAACGATAGAAGAAATAGATGATGATTCGAACTATCCTATTAAAATAAATAAAAACTCAGAATTTAAGAGAGAAGCTCTTGTAGGAAGTAAATTAATAAGTTATAAAAGAATTGATAATCCATCTGAGATTCCCAAAAACATTGTAAAAGATAGAGAGAGAATATTAGACAAAGTATTAGAAGATTTAGAAAATTTTAATTTCAAAGATACAATGTATGATGTGGACAATATTGATACAGATGAATCAATTTTGCAAAATTATAAAGATCAAATCTCCAAACATATAAAATCGAAATACTTACAATATAAAGAGTTGCCAATCGCAAATAAGAAATCAAAAAAAAAACCAGTTTCACTACTAAACCATTCCGGTTGGCATATTTTTCTACAAGATAAAGAAATAAAAGAAAAGTTGAAGAATGAGATGAATTGCAATGATAAGCGGGATTCTATAACAGAAAAAAAGCAGATGTCAGAAGAATGGAAAAAGACTGATCAAAACAAATACAAAGCAAAAGCAATAGAACAGAATAAGATTAACTTACAGAATTGGATAAATTATTATGCAGATATTGATATTAAACCAATGGAAGTTTTGAGTTTATTGAAATCTGAAGAAAATATTAATAAGATTAATAGAAAATCCGAATTATATCATTTAATTGGTATTACAAGAAATACAAATAGAATTGATCAAACAACGAAAATTTCTGTTTTGCGAGAAATATTAGTACAGTATTTAAAATCTAAGAAGAGGAAATTAGGAAAGTATGATGTTGGTCAACATGATCAATTCGGTAAACTTCGAGATGATGATGATGATGATAATGATGATTATGATGATGATAATGACGAATATGATAATAACAATAAT
>Ga0181420_1000405_pt1 | contig 17565 bp, 14 predicted proteins | sample 43SPOviralmetaG_FD_130145 | JGI IMG/M metagenome (GOLD analysis project Ga0181420, IMG submission 130145) | Marine viral communities from the oligotrophic San Pedro Time Series (SPOT) site, San Pedro Channel, CA, USA - 43 SPOT_SRF_2013-05-22 | ecosystem: Environmental > Aquatic > Marine > Strait... | reverse complement strand
TTGCTTGCGATCTCGCATTCGAGAGCGATCTCCCTAGCGTAGCCTACACGGCTCGCTGAGAGCTTACCTGTAGACGTGATGATCTTGCTGGCGGCAGATGCTGTAGCGCACCCGAGGCGAGCGCGGAACCACTCCTCGCTGCCTTGCTCCAGGTTCTTCCTGACGATCATTCGGATACCTCCTCCTCGTTAGACTCGATGCGATTGAACGGATCGATGCTCACAGTCTGTGCCTGAGTCACATTGCGAAGCTCCGCAAACTCAGTCTTCTCAGCAGCGGATACAGCGTCCATGATCTCCGGTGATAGGGTGAGCCACTTGGTCAAGCGACGGAAGGCAGTTTTCTTTGCCATCTCCCCGTAGTTTGATACCCAAGGGCCAGACTTACCGGCACGGGATTTATCCCGGATGGCATCGACCTCGGCGCGAGGCATGATCTCAGCCTGCACAGCCCCACTCTTGAGAGTGACCTGAGCGTATGCTGCAATGATCTCGCCGCGCTCCTTGCTAATGTCGTATGTGTGCTCAGTGACCTGCCCCATGTTATGGGAGAATAGATCATTCTGGCAGACTACATCAGCATGGATGGAGACTACATCGCCAGAGCGACGGATCAATTCCACTAGACCCTGATAGCCTAACACTAATGTGCATTCGCGCCCATACGGTATCAGGTAACTTTTGCGACCGTCCGGCTCCAGCCCCATTGCTGAGAGATCGAGCAAGCATTTAAAGAAGCTCTCCTGTGTGCAGGATTGCAGCTTGGGTGTGCGGGTCAGTGCGGTTATGGCTACCCGTGCAAACCTATCAGGAGACAGGTGAGATGGTAGCGCCGTTGCAAACTGTTGCTTCATGGCATCACTCGAGATGATGGCTTTCAGCGAGGTCTGCGGAGGTGCGAGTTCATTACTCATTGCTTCCTCCTCTCTTGATGAATTGCTCTTCACGCCAGCACGGAACACCTCTGTTCGCCGCCCAGTCGAGGAGAGCGTCCTCTTGTGTTTCTCCTTTACCGACCAGATCATCGCCGTCAACGTGTGCAACGTGGCCGGTCTTGAATTGATAGGTCAGGATTTCGTGCTTGTCTTGCCAAGCGCGTCGAGGCGAGAGGCTTTGTTCTGTTTCGATTAGTTCGTTCATTGTTTTGTTCTTAGAATTGTTTCAGGATAAAGATGAGTCCCGCGATCAGCATAGTTGTTGAGGTCAGGACTGCTGGGTGTAGGGCGATCTCAAGCATAGGGGCTGGTAGTTGAGGTTGCCATGTTGTGATCCTCGTCGAGTCGCACTGCTGCGTTGAACTCAGCGAGTGCCTCGTAGAGCATACGTGAGTGATACTCATGCCCGTCCTCATGTTCTGGGTTCTCAAGATCTGGGCCGATGCCAGCTTCCTCTTCCATGTCGAGCAAGTTCTGAGCGCACTGAGCAAGCTCCCGGATGATGTCTGTATCGATGATCATGGCTTTATTCTGTGATGGAGATTTCCTTCTTGGAGAGCTGCAATGTGCCCGACTCGAATCGTGGCAGCACCCAATCCAAAATAGCTGCGGTTGCACCTTTGATGGTTGTCTCTGAGTCTGACGCGAGCATGGTCAGACGGTCTTTCATCACAGGGGATACCTCGATGACTGTCTTTGTTGGTTTTGGTTTGTCGTTCATGACAACGACAAGCTGACACCGAGTTACCTACTTGGCAACGAAAAGTTTCCTAAAAAGAAACTATTTTTTAACTGAGTGAAGTTCAGCTAGTTAGCCGCAGCCTCCGCGATCTTGTCGCGAACATTCCACAGGTTTGGCGCGATACCGTGGCCACCCCGTGAGGATACACTGACGAGAACGGTCTTGCCGTCTCTCCTTTGAGTCCACGCCTTTCCAGAGTCGCCTGATTTTAGTTTGCCGTCTGCCGCTGCACCCGTTAGAACACGCTCGTTTATTTGAACGATGTTCGTTCCTACTGGCTTCCGGCGGAATCGCGCGATGGTAACAGCGCCCTTCTTGGGTTTGCCGATAGTCCAGATTTTGTGCTCAGACGGATCGAGCGGAGCGTCTAGATGAACTATGCGGGTATCATTTCCCAGATCAGTCATTGCTGCGATAGCGCGACCATCATTGCCGCCAGACTTTCGAGGAAAGCTGAGTCTCTGCCCGACCTTGGCGGGCCAGTGCATCACATGAACCAGACTGTCTTTGTCGATGAGAGCGCCACCAAACTCAAGGGCAGAGCCTGTATTGTCAAACGTAATAGGCTCTGAGTGCTTGATCGCCTCCTTTTCAGCCTTGTGCCGCTTCATGAGTAGAAAGCCTCCCACGGTGGCCCCTGCTGCCGCTATACCCCCAATGACGCCGGAGTGCCTCTCCAGAGTCGCGCAGGAGGATGTTAATAGAGCGAGGATTAGGGCTGAGACGGTGGTGTGTCGGGACATGGGTCTATAATTGGGTTGGGTTCGTCAAGATCGGGAGGACAAGATGGTTCCTCTAATGTTAATATAAGGATAATAATGGTTGTCAGAGAGATGATAGCTAACATAAGGGTAATTGAGATGAACATCGTTGCTAGGGAGGAGTAGCAGATCGAGCGTCTCAGTGCCTTTACCTCTTCCAACATTATTTCACGAAATTAGGTATAGGGTGATCATAGTTACTCCGCACAGAATCCATGCCCCTCGGATGATTTTGGTGACCGCTCCACACCCACCCCCCTTGGATGACCAGCTCACCGCGCCCCGAAGGTGACAGAGTGCCGCCACGATCCCGGCTGTCTGGCGGAAAGGGATGTTAGCATAGACGCCGTTTCGAAACCAAGCGGCGCTAGATTCGAGTCCAAGAAAATCCGATCCCCAAGTGATACCCCAGTATATATTATCCAATCCAGAGCCGATAAATGAGATGACGATACCGAGTATTAGCCAGTCGGTGGCCGTGCGCTCCTCAGCACTAAATCTTTTGAGTATGCTCTTTCCCCATATGACCACTACCATCACGCCGAAAATCACGGTGGGGACTGTGAGGGCGAGAGATATCAGCTCTGCTGCTTTATGGGTTGTCATTTGGCTAGGGCTTGCAGGACACTCCCTGACAAGTCAGTGATGCCCTCCTGAATGAGGTCTAATTTAGGGGAGATTTCTTCGGCAATCGCAACCCGTCCTTTAAGTTTTCCCATCTCCTCGGTGAGATTTAAAAGTTGAGCGTTATTTTCTTCCAGCTTGATTTCAAGCTGATCGCTTCGCTCCTTGGTCTCGCGGTGATTGGAGTGAATGATTTTCCAGAATAACGCAATAACTCCCGCGAGGGCTGCGAGAGCAGACATCAGCAGGGTCAGTTCATTGTCGATGGCTGCAATCGTGATAGGTGTGATCATTTGATGTATCGGTGGGATGTGATGAGGTTACCCTTGCGGCGCTCAGTCTCGTCGAGCAGGATGTAGTCGAACGAGCGAACACGTTGCCCCCAGTCGTTGAGTCTCATGGGGTTATCGTATTCGTCGAGCAGGGAATAAAGGGATGACTTGAATCGTTTCCAGGTGGACTTCGGGATCGTCTGGCAACCTAGGGAGGAGGTGGAGCTGTAGCCACCCGAGTGCAGGTTGATCGCATGGAATCCACAGTCAAGCTTGCTATCCCCGTCACGGTGGACAGTGAATGGCTCGCATTGACGGAACGCCTGCGCGCCTTTGTGTGTCCCCGTGCCGAAGCGATGGATGCCCGTTTTAAGCATGGCCATCCCCTTTCGTCTGCGGGTCTTAGCTCGCCAGCCATTTGGATCGGTGTTTGCTTGGTACCTCTCGACCCCATGAGGGTGAACGACGAATATCGCATCATCGTATATGCGCCGATCATTCTGACCGGGCTTCCCCATGGAGTCGAGATAGTAACCTCGGATCGCAACCAACGAAACGACCGTGGAATCAACACCATTAACGGCGATGATCTCACGGAGTTCGTCCTCGTTGAGTCGCGGGGTTTTCATTATTTCTCAATCGTGATGGGAATACTACCACCACCTAGCGCATCCGGTAAAGGGACGCGAAATGTAGCGGATACCCCCTCAATCGATCCGCAGGAGCACAGGCCGAGCGATAGGAGACTGATCGCGATTATTGTTTTCATTAGCTTTTTTTACCTGCTCCCGCGTCAGCCACGCCTTGGCCGATGATGTATGCGGCGATGACGGTGTTGATAGCGGTGAGCTGATCAGGTGTGAGACCGAGGTGACCCCCGACCGTAGTAATGACTGCTGCGATAACAGCGGCCCACAGTTTTCTTGATTTCAGTTTTTCTAGCATTGTTTTTTTGGTGACTTTAAAAGGTTTCCCGCAGGTTGGTAATAATAGCCTTGGAGACGATCCAGCCTCCAGCGCCCGTGTTCGTGCCGTTATTCTCAGCCCATACCGACAAGGCGTGACGGTTGTCGAGAAGGACACTCTTGGGGCCGTGAGTGGTTGCCCCTGTGACTCCGTTGATATACCACTCAACCGAATTAGCTCCCCGTGAGCGCAGCCGCAGTGTGTTGATGTCTGTGGCGGCGACATTCACACCAGTGTCCGTTTCGACTAAGGAGGAACCATCGTGAGCAACCACGAACACCCTACTATTGACAACCTTAAAACCAAATCCAGATGTGACCAGATCCGTCGGGGATTGATGGCTGTTGTTGAAGTTACCTAGCTGCGATTGAAATATCGTGTTAGCGTTGTTGGTGACGATCTTAAACTTGTAAGCAAGCTCGATATCGTTATCCCAGCGCATATTGGTGTTGTCGAACTCCGCGTATGGAGCCGCATTGTTATTCTGCAGATTCTTGCAGAAAACCCAGGAGTTCGCGCTTGATCCCGTGGTGAGATACAATCCAGCCTGCTTGGACTCGGTGGTGTTAGCTGACCCTCCGCCAGTGAGATTGTCAGTGAACACCGCCCAGTCTCCCGCGACCGTGCTGAGATCGCTGGAGTTGAGACGGATTCGCATGAGATCCTCGTAGGTTAGCGGGCGCTCCTCCTTGATGAAGGAGACATTGTCACGGTGACTGATGAGCCACTGATCCGCGCTTGAGGGGTTAGCTGGGAGCGTGGTATATGAGGTGAAATTCGGGATGCAGGACATCCAAACTTTCCACTTCAGATCCCCTTGGCTATCGTAAGTCGGCAGGAATGCGGAACGATAGAACCCGTAGCCATCTCCGTTACCGGTGGTTTTCACTGCTGCCTTAGAGTGATCCGCAAACCAGCTAGTCCCATTGTCGCTATATGCGTAGTAGCAAGGCACTCCGCCCACCCCGAAGTCACTGCCGCGAGGCTGGTCATCGAAGAGCAATGCGTGGTATCGACCAGCGACCTTCTTTACGTTCGCGTGCCAAATTTTGAAGTCAGCGTGATCGTAGTTGTCAAAAGTTACGCGTCCCTGCCAAGTGAATGAGGTTCCGTCGGTGGATGTCCAACGATCCAACCCGTCTCCTCGGCTATCAGTCCCGAACATGGTATATGTCCCGTCCTCCTCTTGAATGATGGAAGGTGAGCCGTTGCCGGTGCGTGGGGAGTCGAGCGAGGTTACGACTGGTGTTGTGGCGACCTTGCTCTCCTTTGTCCCCTCAGTGGTGATCTCCACCATGAAGTTCCCGGAGTATCCAGTTCCACCACTCAGTTGAGCGATAATGAAATAACAAGCAAGGTTCCCATTGGGAAGCATGGCGAGGTGTGTATCCGCAGCCCACCCTCCCACGGTGGCCCCAAGTGTGGTCGAGGTGACTTCAGCATAGGACACCAAGGGGTCAGCTAAATCGGGATAATCAGGATGCTTCACCCAGTCGTAACCGTTCTGCGAGAATGCAATCTCTGGATTCTCCCGTGTCGCATTCGGGAAAGGGGTGTAAGCCATGACGTATTTGTAGCCAAGGAATCCATTGGGAGGCTCGATTACATCAGGGTGTGTTACGGATGGGTTGCCGTCGAAAGTTGGGAGCTTGATCAGGGGGGTGTAACCACCGAACCTGCCAGAGTTGATTGACGTTTTGCGAGCGTACGGCAGGGTGGGTGCAGAGGACTCGGTGCTGGCTCGAATCTCCAGAGGGAGAGGGATGGTTAAGGGGGTGGTATCAGATCCGTAATAGGTGAGATCGATCACGCCAGACAATTCCTCCCCTCCGTCCGTGGCTAGTTTAGCACTCCACCCCGGAATTGGGGTTGCGTTGCTCACTGTTGTAATAGCGCCGCCCACCGCAGTCCAGCCCGAGAGTCCAGAATCTGCTTGCGTGTCATAATCCCTGACATCCCCATTAATGATATTGATGATATCCACAACGAAATCATTTACATCAGCATCGTAGTTTGCGTTGGTCGCGTTGGGTTCCGTGTAAGGTCGCTCCGATTTCTTGAGAGTCAGAGATCCACCACCGGGGAAGTTCATCGTGAAATCCGAGCTAAGGTTCGGCTGGAGGAATTTTTTTGCAATGCGAAACACGGGGAAGGATTTACTGGAGAGGTCGCCTAGTGCTGCCGAAGCGTTGACGTTGCTAGCCTCTGCTGCTGCTGCGCTGGCAGCGGCGTTGGTCTCGCTTGTTCCTGAGTTAGTCTCACTGGTGGCGGCGTTGGTCTCACTGGTTGCTGCTGCTGCTGCTGAGGCTGCTGCCTCTGTGACGGATGCACCGATCCCAAGGTGAGTCACCTCCTCCTCAGGTGTCCGGCTGACTAGATCTCCATTGGCATCCTGACCAATCGTTGAATTGGTGGAGCTTGGAAGGGTTGAGCCCGTGCTTCCTGGTGCTACCTGCACCGTCCGGCCTAGCTCCTCCTTGAGTTGCTGGGCCTGCATCACACCGTAATCCAGAGCATTCTCCAGACTCTCCTCGCGAAGTCTGCCACCCTCAACCAAGTCAGTCTCCTGACTGAAGGGAACCTCTCGACGGAGGGTTACCTGCTGCTCGCTGGTGTAGGCCACGCTGGTGGTAACATCCACTCCAGCCTCATCACCCACTCCCGTCACCGTGATGGCATCAGTGGATAGCACCCCGTCAATATATAGCTTGACGTGTGATGCTGCTAACACCTTGAAGGGGAAGGGGTAAGCCGTGCTGGTGCTAGCGTTGCCACTATACGAGGCAATTGGGAGAACGTCTGGAAGTGACATAGAATCTTTGTTATCTGGTTTTTAGTTGTAAGTGAAGGACATAGGATTGCAACACCGATGGTTAGAAGGCTTCGGGGATTAACTCACGAAGTAGTTTTTCGCGGCCCTCGATCTCGCGAATCTCCTTCAGGTGGGACTTGCTAAACTTCTTATCAGGGATCGGAGTTTCGCCCACTTTCGCATCGAGTAGGGATTGCGCTACTTGAGCAGTGGGGGTTTTGGGGTTATCGTATCCCGCCGCAAGTATTTCTCCATCTGATAAACCGAGAACGGAAACCGCCTTTAGGACATCTTGATAACCCTCAAAGGCCAACTTGGTGTCCCTGCGATACTCCTCGATTGCTTCAGTGAGACTCTCGCGATCAGCTTTCTCGCTCCTCCACGCCTTATTGAAGTTGGTTGATGCATTGCGCTTATCATCCGTGAAATCCCAGGTGCGATACCTCACAGCATCCTGCCTGCTAACGGTGGTAACTCTCTGGCCCGTAATGACCGCGCCGATCTCTGTGGCTAGATCGAATTCCTTTCCCGATGGAGTCTTCTCCCCCGTGTAAGCCCTCTTGATTCTCTCACCAGTCCGAAGGAATCCTGGCTCCAATGCTTTAATCACGTGGATCGAGCGGTCTCTAGACTGCGTGAGAACATCGTCATTCTTATTGGAAATGTCGCGACCTAAATCGTCTTGACCGTCCACCGCTTCCATGAGCGCCTTGGTTCCAATCTCAACACCATAGAAGGGCTCTAGGCCTTTCCATACTCCCTTAGTGATTGATGTGGCAGATAGCCCCTCACGTTGTGAGATTATGAAAGGAGTCTTGAATATGGAGAACGGATCGGTATAGCTGAAGTTGGCATATTTGGGGTCGCCAGACGGGGATCTCCCGACATACATAAGCAGTGAATCCTTATCCCAAGGGGCGGCGATAGCGCGAGTCGCCTCGTCCTCCTCATCATCAACGTCGAACATCTCCTTGAGGAATGCCGCCAGCGCAATGGGGACAGCGTGCGCCATCATGAAGAAGGACATCCTCCTGATACCCACCACCTTAAGGTCAGGGTCTTTCATCTCGGTGATAGCGCGAGCAATAATATTGTAATTGTTTCGTAGCACTTCAGCGGTGAATGAGGTGAAGGTTCCCACAAGCGGAACTCTTCGCAACGCCTTTACTGCTGTTGGAACCTGCGAGTAGTCGGGCATCGTATCCCGAACGATCTGCGCGGCTTCGCGATCAATCTTCTCTTGGCTCCAGTTCTTTTTGTGCTTTGCGAGCTTCCTTTTCTCTGACTCAAAAGCGACGATCTTGTGGAAATCGTCCTCCGCTTGGTATGCTGCCTGTATCACACCCAGTGGAGCCTTGGCAATCTTCAAGAGTTTCTTTTGTGAATACTCCTCGATGTCCACCTCTCCTCCCGAGAAGTCTTTGAGGATGTCCTTGAATTCCTGAGAGACAGCACCTTGGTGCATAATGCCCAGTCGGACGTAGTATCGAATGCGATCCTCAATTTCTGGTGTTCTTGCGAACCCGAATATCTCTTTGAAATTTATGACAGCGGAATCCTTACCGCTCCGAGCATACTCAAAGAAGTTGTCATTTGCCAGCACATAGAGAAAGTTGGAGAAGAAGTTTCGAGAGTGTGTAACGGGGTTGTAGATCGTCTTGGCTACCTTAGCGGACGAGTTGAATTTCAACCACCACTTGAGCCAAGTTCCAATCTCCTTCTTGCCCATCTCGGCAAAGTCCCTCAACGCTTGAGCCATTTCCTCCGAGACGTAATAACCATCCAGAGGCGCGAGAGTATCATTACCCTCGGCTGTAACCTGTGTGGCGTAACCCTTCCTCGGTTTTCCGAAAATTATGTCACCCAATCCATCCTTCTTGAAGTCCTCCAGTATGCTATGACTAGCGACCTGACCCGCCATCTTTCTGACAGAGTTGAGGTAGTTCTCATCGAGGCGCTTATATTCCCCCCACAGATCCCGAATGGGCTTGGGGATAGACTTCCGGCCAATCAGGTTTCCCAGATGCTTCTGACCTAGTAGTGCAGTCATGGAGTCCATCATTGATCCTGATACCGAATCCTGCAAGAGGTTGTCAACATATCCGTCAAGCTGATCATCCTTGCTGATGCCAGGTGTGTAAGCGTCAGCAGGTAACTCCTTACGAAGGTATTCCTTTGCGGCATCCCTAGCCTCTTGGGGAACCTCTTTCTCCCAGCTTTCGGGGCGAGTGAAGCGGCGATAGGATCGATTGAGGTAGTTGCCCATCTGCCTCTCAAACACTTGAGCGAGATCCCCTTTAGCTATACCGCTATCGATCATCTTTTGCGACAGTCGATCCACCTGATCACGCGCTTCCTGCACAATGGGCTGGATCTCTTTCGGGAGAGTGTCCATTTTAGCATCACCAGTGGCGACCTCTTGAGCTTGACGCATCAACATATCCCGAGCGACCTCACCCTTGACGGTCTTGTTGATCTGCTTCCGAAGACGCGCAACCACCTGCTCTGCTTCTTTGAGTTCCGCAAGCTTGGTGGCTTCCGCTGCCATCTTGATCTTGTGCTGCTCCCTAGTTAGTCGGCCGCGAGCGGTAAGATTGTTCCGAAGTGCTTTGATTATGCGGAACTCAGACACAGCTTTGGTTAGCTTGAAGGGGAGGATCACAGAACGAAAGCCCTCGTCCTCTTTCATTTTGAGACTGTCAACCCCGGATCGCCGCTCGACGATTAGCTCCGCGACCTCCTCGATCTCGCTCTTAATTGCCTTCATGCGAGAAGGCAACGCCATGTATAGACCCTCGGCCTGGGCGAGAGACTCAACCTCAATGATAGCCCTCTCTGACTCGGAGTCAGCTTTCGCATACTGCTCTCTGTATCTCGCGAGAATGTCTTCCTTTTTCTTCCTGACCTTATCAGAGAACTCCGCGAATCGTGAGCTGCCATTGAAGATTTGCTCAACAGCCTCGCTCATCTGCTCGTCCTTCGGCGTGATGGAGAAGGTGACCTCGTCCCTGCTCTGGTCGAACCGCTGGCTCGGCGGGATCACGTTGCCGTCAGCGTCACGGGTGACAGGTTCGGCGGATTTGATCTGGTTGGGGTTGGCCACGGCCACCTCTTTAAATTTACGACCTCCGGGTATGTCAGCCTTAGACCAATCCACGATGATTGCCGTTGCGAGCCCTTGATCAAAAAGAAACGATGCCGCTAAACCAGATTGATCCGATTTGACCTCTGCATCATAAGCCAATCTCTCCCGTATCTCCTTATCGGAAAACCCCTTGTCTTTGTATATCTGCTCCTGCTCAGATAAGTATTTCTGGGACAGCTTATACACTCTGCCACCTCTTCTGGCGTTGAGGCTATCAGGTCTCTTCACCCCCGTTTTCTTGTATTGAGCATTCCAAGCTGCCTCATATTCCTGCCAAGCCTCAAACTGCTCCGACAAGCCCTGCTCTCTCACATAGAGATGGAGGCGCTCATCGTCCCGGAAAATCGGTTTATCGCCAAGGTCTATCGCTACGTTGTCAACGCTTTGCTTGAGGGTCGTGTCAAGTCTCGCTGGCCCGGTAATGGGGCCAGCAAACTCTCTGATGTCCTCCTTATTCCCGTCGAGAACAGCGTAGTAACCAGCCCCCAAGTTGCCACTGGGCGCTGGTAGGAGGGGTGTCCCGTCACGGTAAATCCCAACTCTCACGCCTTTCTCCTTGTAGCTCGACTTCTTAGCAGCCTCATGCACCATGCGCTGCTGTGTCTCAACGTCACCGGCTTCGACTGCTGCAAGATACTCAGCGTCCTTCGGCGTGATGGAGAAGCTGATCTCGCCCTTGCTCTGGTCGAACCGCTGGCTCAAGGGGATCACGTTGCCAGCATCGTCAAAGGTTACGGGATCTGCGGATTTGCTTTGATTGGAATCGAAGGCGATATACCAGTCTGCATAGCTCGACCCCTCCAACCCATAATCGGCGAAGTTGTTTTTCAGCAAAACGCCATCGTGGCCAAGTGACTTCAGATGCGCCACAAATGCCTGCACGTCGCCGAACTTCTCTCCCCCATGAAACTCATGCCACGTCTCCATGAGGCGATAGAAGGGCTCATTCTCTTTGACTCGCGCATCGATCTTATCGATATCTGCGCGAAACTGCTGATAGAATTCCTCCGTCTCTTTCTGCTCCTCAACGCCTTTAGCATTGTCTGCCTGCGTCGCTACTTGATCAAGAAGTCCTCGACGGGTTGCGAGTTTCCTCAAATCCCCTTCATGCATCTCGGGGCTCACGTTCTGCAATTCAAACGTCAGAGGATTATCCATCTTCAGAAACTGACGGTAGGTCGTGGCCTCCCCGGCGTAACGCTTGGTCTGAGATTCCTCGGTCGTGAACCAAGTTCCAATAGCATCTAGTGATCTCGGGAAGCTATGCTTCCCGGGGTCGAACTCTTTGATGTCGGAAGACTTGCTTCCATGATAGACTGGGCCGACTAAATACCCCGCTGCCTTAGCAGCAGCGTCTACCAGCTTCTGTAGAGCACTCCTATTCTTCTTAGGATTCTTGGCGAGTTCCATATACTCAGCGTCCTGCGCTGGCGTGATGGAGAAGGATGGGCTGGCAGTGTCAGCCTTGGCATCCTTAATATCTTGGCGCGCTTCCTCAAGCGTCCTACTCGCTCCTTCCGAAAGGGGCTCCATCTTTGTGAGAGCAACCTCCAGCCTGCGGAGGAGGGTCTCAGCCTGTTCAATTTCACCCCTGCGCAACACCGTTTCGATTCGGCTGTGGGTATACCACACCCATCCCTTATCTGCCGCCCCGAGTGCATCGTCAAACCACGCATCAACCTCTGGATCAAGACCCAACTCCTCTTGAAACTCTTGCTCATACTGCGCCTGCGCCTCCTCTGCGATTTGCTGCTCGTTCAATCCGAGCGCACGCATCGCCAAGCCCTCAAGCTCAGGGTTGATCCCCTTGCCATCCTGCTTCTGGGATTTGATAGCCTGAGCCACATCGAAGACTGAGCGCAGCAACTTGGTGACAAGCTCCGCAAACGCACGCAATGGAGCAGGCACAGAGTCAGGATTCTCAAGCACGCGCCACGCTTTGCGATACCATGCTTGGCTGGACTTGGGAATGGATTTGTGATCACCCTGAAGCATATACGCCTTAGCGAACTTAGAAAAGCCCTCAATGACGGCCCGGTTGGGATCAACGTCATAGCCCTGCGTCATGTCGATTCCAGCGATAGCACCGAACTCGTCAAGCATGGTCTTGACCTCATCGAAAGTGATTTGACCTTGCTCCACAATCATGCGCAGGAATCCCTCAGAGAATTCCTCATCCACCGTAGTGGGTAGAGTCATCTTGTCCTTGGCGAGACGAACCGCGAACCCTGCCATCTTGCGGCGTAGAGTAACGGAACCCTGCTCAGTGTAGTTGTTAAGATCAATGTTCTCGGGGGCAGCCTCACCTCGCTGCATATAGGATACAGCAACCGCCTCCTTTAGCCTTTCGACATTCTCCACTCCGAGATCCGCGAGCTCTTGGAAAGTGCGGGGCTTCGCGATCTCCGCCTTGTTGTCACCCTCAGAACGCTCCAGCAGGTTCTCCATGCGATCCCGAACGGCTTGAGCGGCATCGTTAAACTCCTCCTGTGTGCGTTGCTCAACGATGAGTTGAACCTCCTCTTTTGAGTCTGCGATTTGCACATCACCACCAGTGAAGGTGATTTGAAATTTACCATCACCCGTGGGCCTCACCTTGGGGATGTATTCAAAAATATCACCGTCCTGCTCCTGTCCCTGATCCATCACATCTCCAAACACCTCCCTTGCTGCTTCCTGTCCAGCCGCCTCTCTCGCCTCTGGTGTCTGCTCTCCGCGTTGCTTGCGCATCATGCTGACGGCCTTGCGGGGATCACTCAGGGCGGTCTTGGAGATCTCAGTAGCCTCCTCCTTGGAGAACCCAACGAGACGGAGTGCGGTAGCGTCCCGCATTATCTCACTCAACTCCTGACTAGTGAATTGATCTGCGGGATCAACCCCCTTGATCTTCTCGGCGGCGTATTGACCACCACCACCCAGAAGGGAGATGGGTAGGACTGCGAAGAATCTACGAGAATCCATCACCTTGAAGTTTTCCCAATCACCCTCGGGAACCTGCTCATCAAACACGTTGACGATCTCTTGCACCGTTGGCAGAACCGCTTCCTGAACGGTCTCCTGAGTATACTCAGCTCCAGCCACCAGTGTGAGCCTCCTCAGTAGTCCACCACCGGATAATTTTTTAATCGCCTTAGAGATGCCTGGCAAGCGACCAACAGCAGTCCCGAACTGAAATTTCTCGATAGAGGCTTCCACCGCCGCCGATGGTGCAGCGACCAAACGAGCCTTATCCCTCGATAGGTTGGGGTTTTGCCTTTGCAGTTCCTCAATGTGATCCTCTTGTATTGCCAAAGCTGCGGCGACCATGGTTCCGGGATGTGCCATCATTACCATGTAAGGGAGGGACTGAGCCGCATCATATATGCCCTGAGTCACCATGTTGCTCCCTTTAACGCGGGCCACCTCCGCTCCAAGGTTCTTGATATCATCGAAAATCTGAAGACGATACTTGAGGACATCAGCCGACTTCTCATCACCCGACTCACGTAGATCCTGCTCAGCCCCAGCCATGGCTTTCCTCACCAGTAGCGAATCTGCCATCGCACCAAATCCTCGACCAATAGACCGGAGGAGCTTGTCACCCGTGCCCTCAACATCAGAACCTTCTTTTTCCGCGAGCTTGCCCACCAGATACAAGAACTTATCCCTGTCCCCTCGTCGATAAATCTCCTCCAGCTTACTGGAGTTTTTAGAGAACCTCATTTTGCCCATCTCCAACGGTGAGTCTGGAAGCAGGGAGCCGTCTTGCACCCCTAAAACCCCGCCACTGTAACCGTATTCCTCATTGAGTGTCTCTCTAACAAGCTGAAGCGCCAGCGGAGCGATGTCACCATGCGACTTCTTGGAGGTCAGCAGGGTCTTGTTAAATGCATCGAGCGCCTCGGGCGAGATGTCCTTCTGCTCCTGTCTCGCCCGCGCAATATCCTCGTTCGGGTTATCTACCCCGCCAGTAAACAGAAATACATCCGTGGCCGCGTCCACGGCAGCACTCACCTCCTCGCGAGTCTTAACCCTGCCACCAACCCAAGACTGCGCGCCAGCTAAGTAAGCCTCGTCAGATTGATCATCTAAGCCAAGGATGTGCTGTGAAACTCTAGCCTGTGCTAGCTCATCCTTCTCGCCAGTGAGATCCTTAGTAAAGAGCTTTTGGCGCAGATTGTTACGCACCTGCTGCTCGTCCAAGCCTCTTTCGATTAGCTCATTGTAAGACTCCGAGAGACCCCTACGCTCAATCTCCTTATCGAAACCATCATCTGAAAAAAGATTTCCCCAGTGATCGAGATTGCCCGATATGTTCTCCATTCTGCGATTGTGTCGAATCTCCTTGCTGTTCGCGAGTGGAGTGGTGGAGTTTTTCGCAGACCAGTCCTTGTGAGCCCGGAGAGCGAGTTTGAGCCTATTGTCCAACCCCTTCGGGTTCGTGTTACCCGATTCGGATGCGACCTTATAGGTGTCGAGCCAATCCTGAGCAGCCTCGTCGGCCATATAGGATGTGGTATTGGGGTCAGCAAAGAACTCAGCCGCCTTGTCGGGATGAACCTTATAGCGCGCTTTCTTTTTCTCGGGGCTCTGCGCTTGTGCGCCCACCTGCGTGTCTGCCTCTGAATCGTAAAAGAGAGGTCTTTGAGGAACGTTTATACTCATTATTCGTTGGTTTATAATTACTTAGCTTTGAGGCTGGGCATACTCCCATCTATGGGAAGCATAACGCCCTCCACTCCACTTTTTTCGATAGCGGTCGCTTGATCATATAGCGCCTGACTCTCATCTGCGTCCATATCCTCAACCATGTCATCGGTCATGACTTCCGCGAGGACTGATGCTGACTTCTTCTGGATAGCCTTGTTGGGGTCGTTCGCTATCGCCTCCTGTCCATCAGGCGTTAATGACCAAGCCTTCACGGAGTCCTCCACGAACTCCCGCAGCTTGGCATTCACCTTGCGCTGCTCATAGATAGCGCGAATCTCACCCTCGCTCATCTTATCCTGATCAATGCTCTCCGTGCGACCAAACCTCCCGAGGGATGTCATGATCTTAGCCTCCTCCTCGATTGCTTTATCAATCGATTGATCGCCGGGCATTGAAATCGCCTTGCCTTTGCTCCAGTTGGTTGGGTTTGTAGCGCGTGACCTCGCCATCAAATCACTAGCACCCTCTCGGCCAGCTAGGGCGTGAATCTCAGAAGTGATTAAATGATGCTGTCGAGCGTAATCCTCGCGACCAAGGCGACCCTCTGCGAACTCATTAAAAAGACCATTCAGTTTATCGAGAACCTCCTGCTTCTCCTCGAAAGACAAGCGTTGGCTATTGTCCCAGTTCTGGAGCGCCTTCTGCTTCATGAGATCCGAGACGTAAGGAGCGCCATCAAGAGCAGTCTCTAGCTCGTCTCTAGTTGTAATATCCTTGATCTCAATAGCCTCCCCAATCAGGCTCAGGTCATCCTTCTCGTTCGCTGCTCGCTGAGTCTCTGCCTGCTTTCGGAATCGGGCTTTATCACTATCCGCAATCGGCAGTTCCTGATCGAAGAACTCAGCATTTCCAGCGCGAACCTCGGACTGATACTCCTCGTTCCGAAGTTTGCGCTTGATCTGATCAATCTTAATCTCCCCCATCTCATCAGGGTAGTAAAGCCCAGCCCCCTCGCGAACCATAGCGATAGCCTCCTCGGGACGATTGTCGGCAAGCCTCGCCTCAATTCGAGCATTGTGAATCTTGCGACCGTTGCTGATCTGCATGAGCTTGGCATCCGTCCCAATCTTCTCGATCTGGTTAGCGGAATACATTTTCAAACGCTGGGAGAGGTCGTTGCGAAACTTGCGGGAGTAGTTCTTGCCATTTAGGATCTTCGCCTCTGACGCGCGGAAATGGTCGTTGGCGATTTTCAAGTGATCCTCCGGGTTTGCAGCACGCGCCAGCTTAACCTGCAAAGCGCCGGACTGCTTCTTCATCTCGATCTCCACCTCGCCTAGCTGCTGCCTCTCCTTCTCTGCCTGCATCTGCTCTGCAAGCTTCCCGGTCTGAGCAATAGCTCCTCCGAGGTTACTGATAGCGCGAGTAGTTGCGGAGAGATCTCCTGCCCTCTGCTGTGGGATCTGTCCACCAGCTTGTCCTTTTCCGATTGGTTGTGCCATGTTCTTGAGTTGTTAGTATCCTACCACTTCGGCCTTGCCTGCCCCTGATACGTCTGGGCCTCCACCGAATCCAAAGTTTTTACCGTAGGAACTCGATATAGAGTTAAACCCACTGATGGCTGCTGCTGCGGTGTTGATCTTACCGGCTTTCTTTGCTTGCTGTGCTTGGAAGTCGTAAGAGAACGCCTGATTCTGGTAGCCTGCTTGTGCACGCTGAGACCTTACTGAGTCATCCATGATGCGAAGCTCCAGGTTCCCAACCTCCTCGTCAAGGAAGTCAGCATCGCCGCCCTCGATGAGACCATTACCCTTCTCTAGCAGTTGCGCCCTACGCGCTCCCAGATACTTACGGTTCTGCTCCTGCTTCCGCAAGGCGTTCTCACGGTCATCCAACTCCTTGATCTTTGCGGCCTTGCGGGTCTGGTCAGCGTTAAACTTCGCAGCAGCCTCCGCATCCTTGCTCTGCTGGACAGCGGAATAGACTTGTGTTCCCGCTCCGATAGCGGTTCCAATGACTGAGATTAATGGTAGTGCGGCCATGTCTTAAAGTAGTTTACAAATTGAAATGTTGGGTGTCATGTCCACCTGAAAGCCGAGTTTCTGGGACAGGGAGGCTATCCCGGCATGAGGGGTCATTCCGTAGATTAAGCTGTATCCATGCTCTCTCAATCGATCACAGAGGAATTCTTCCGCGAGCTTGGCAGCCTTGTATCTCTTGAGGGCTCCAATCTCAGGGTTGGTCATAAGGTAATCGATATAAGCCCGAGGGATGTTGTTGCTCATATCAGCACAAACGAAGCAGAGATATTCGTCATCCTCCTTGACGAGCACTCCCAGCTTGGGGAGTAGCTCTGGCTCTGGGAAACGACCATCGAACCAGCTTTCGATCATGAGATACAGAGAGTGCGACTCATCTGTGTCCTCATAGGTATATGTCTCAACCTCCATCATTTTCCAGCCATCTGATATTCCAGCGTGATCGCTTGGATATTTAGCGGGAGAGGGGATCTTCCCTGTATTTCAATAGCAGTATTTCTGCTCCAATCGCCATTTACTGTAACTTTGGCTGAGTCTCCAGTCTGCAATAGGGGAGCTTGACTGGATTGGAGATTAGGGAACGATAACGTGCTCCAATCACCCTCATTGATACGCATCTTGCAAGTCCCTGATTTCCAGAG
>Ga0181420_1000403_pt1 | contig 17589 bp, 30 predicted proteins | sample 43SPOviralmetaG_FD_130145 | JGI IMG/M metagenome (GOLD analysis project Ga0181420, IMG submission 130145) | Marine viral communities from the oligotrophic San Pedro Time Series (SPOT) site, San Pedro Channel, CA, USA - 43 SPOT_SRF_2013-05-22 | ecosystem: Environmental > Aquatic > Marine > Strait... | reverse complement strand
TCTTCATGAATGGCATGGATTTCCAAGCCGCACAAGCAGAGTACATTAAGTCTCAGAAGGATCAGATCGAAAGCCTCAAAGCTCAGATCGAACTTTCAGAGCAGACTGAGGATCAACCACTTTCTGGCAACAACGGCGAAGCTGTTGAGTCAAAAGGTAACGGATTCAAAGTAACAATTAAGTAACCCTATTTCACTTTTCGCCCCCTTCCGTGTGGGGCACTTTTCTAACTCCTATTTAAGGAATACTACTGATGGCAAATGATTTTTTAACCGTAGCTGACATGGTTGCAGACGCTTACGATCTTTCTGGACAAGAGACTTCGGAAGTTCGTGCTGCTGCTCCTGTTATCGCTTCTCTTCCTGCAATTCCTGCTTCTAACGGAATCGTTCATAAGCAAAGCGTTATGACTCAGCTTCCTGTTACTGGATTCCGCACCGAGAACGCTGGACGTGACTTCGATCACTCTGTAGATCGAATCGACAGCATCGACCTCAAGATCCTCGATTGGTCTTGGGCTGTTGATAAAGCTGTTGCTGATTCTAGCCGCTTGGCTGGTGGACGTGAGCAGTACATTGCTCGTGAAGGTCTTCGTCACGTTCAATCTGCTTTGTTCAATCTAGAGAACCAGTGGATCAACGGAACTGGCTTCAACGCTGGTGGATTCGCAGGTCTTGCAGACAGTGCTAACCTAGACGGTCTTAGCGACGAAATGGTCGTAGACGCTGGTGGTTCGGCTGTTGGTGCAACTTCTTCTGTTTACATGCTTCGTCGTAACTCGGCTGAGTGCGGATTGGTCTTCAACGGAGAGCAAGCTGTTGAGCTTGGCGAAACTGTTGTTCAGAACTTCACTGACGGTTCTGGCAAGAACTACCCTGCATACTACACAAGTGGTTGCATGTGGGTCGGTGGATTCTTCGGAAGCCTTTTCAGCATCGTTCGAATCGTCAACCTAGACGCTTCTAACGGCCTTACAGACGACTTGATCTACCAAGCTCTTGAGCGATTCCCAGCCGGACACGCTCCTGACTTGTGCATCATGAACCGTAAGTCTCAGTTCGATCTTCGTGCTTCACGAACAGCAACCAACGCAACTGGCGCACCTGCTCCTTTGGTTGACAATGTTGCTGGCGTTCCAGTTATCACAACTGACGCTATCACTCACACTGAAGCAGTCAAGAGCTAGTCCAATGAGTAACCCAGCTTATAGAGCCTATCTAGCGAGCAGGGTTGCCCATAAGAAGATTCGAGGGGTATCCATAACTGTGAGCCGAGGCTTAAACACTTCGGCTCCTTTTATGGCTACGGTCGGATTCTCTGGATCGTCAACCTTCCAAGCAGATGGGTCTACGTTATTTAGTAAGAACAGAGATTATCTTATTGACATCTCAGCTTACAACATCGGCGGCGAACCCGTCGAGCCTGCTCGTTATGACATTATCACTGAAGTAATCAACGGAGTCGTAAAGCAGTATCAGGTCACACAAGATGGTGCTGATGATGTGTTCTCTAAAGAGGATGCTAACTTAACTGTTTATCGAGTCCACACTAAGGAGATATAACATGGGAGTAGCCGTAAACCTAACTGACGCTGTAACTGCGAAGTTAAACGAGACAACCTTCGGAACCGCTACTGTCGTAAGGCAGTTAGTCCCGAAGATTAAACGAGAGGACTTAACGCCTCAGATCAAAGTAGCACTACAAGGCAAAGTGTCTGTAGAGCAAGATAGATCGAACGAGTTCATTCAGTACACAATCGGTGTTGGCCTTAGCTACCCAATTGCATCTGACTCTGATCTCGATGACGGGTTGAACATGGCTGAGGACATCCAAGACTGGATCTGCCTCAAGTCGAACCGCCAGCTAACTACTGCTGATGGAACCTTCTGCTTAGTACCACCTTTCGAGATGGACAATCTGTTCGATCCCGATCAGGTTGATGAAGCTGGTGTCATGTTCGCCATTTCCAATTTCAATTACCGTTTCTATAAGAACAGGACTTAATTATGTCATGTACTGGATTTGATGGTAGCTTGGGCATAGGTTCCGCTGACGCTGACATTGCCTTAGTAGCCTCTTACACAGAAGTCCCTTCTGCTCGCGACATTAACGTCTCGATCAGCTCGGACAAAGCAGACGTATCTGATAGAACAAGTGCGTTCAAGAACTACGTAGCTGGTGGACTAGACTGTGAAATCACAGCCACACTTACCTACGATAGCAATGACGCTACTCAGTCTACTATCCGTACTGCTTGTATTGCTCGAACCCGACTTGTCGTCGGTGTCTTTGATGCTGCCCTTTCTGCCTCGTCACAAGGAATTGCATTCGACGCATACGTATTCTCGAACGACATCGCTCAGCCTCTTGCCGATGGACAGACTTACTCTGTTTCATTCGCACCGGCTTCTAGCGGTTCCGTTCCTGCATGGTCAACACTTAGCTAGGAGATACTTAGATGCCTTTAGAAACTGCACAAGTTGGCTTTAACGGCCTCCTACAGTGGTCAGCTACCGTTGGTGCTGATCCTTCTGGTGTTGCTGGACTTGCAGACATTGACACTGCCCGTGACGTTAACGTAACTATCTCTGTTGATAAGACAGAAGTTACTGATCGTCGTAGCCAGTTCAAGCGTTACTGCCCTTCGATGATTGAAGTCGAAGTAACAGCGACTCTTACTTACAACGCTGCATCTAAAGCCTTCATCGAGAAGTGCTTGGATCGTGACGTTATGACGATTGCCGCATTGCACAGCACTGGCAGTGAAGGTCTTTACTTCACCGGCCAATGCTTTCAATCCGACATTGCTCAGCCTCTTACTGATGGAATGACCATCAGCCTCTCTTTCTGCCCCGTCCGACAAACCGGATCCGGAGCAGGTGGAGCCCCTGTCTGGGCGTAGTCGTAATAGATGCTTAGGGGGTTACAATTCGTAGCCCCCTCTTTTTTAAGGAAACTACTATGAAGAATCTAGAGTGGATGCTTGACCTTAGCGACAGCCAGATGGTTAGTCTCAATCCTGAGATCGCTGAAGAGTTAGGCTTAGAAGTACGTTGCACAGTCGGCGAGATCAGAGACATGATCCAGCCTAAACCAATTCAAGAAGAAACAATGATCGAGATCGAAGACGATCTTAACATGGAACTATAAACTCATAAGGGGCATTATGATGGAAGCTACACAATTCAAAGACTCTAAAGGTAACCTTTGGACTCTCAGTATCAATATCGGCCATTACTTGGCTATGAAATCTAAGCTAGGCATTGACATCACAGAATCGTTCAATAGCGATGACAACTGGATGACTAAGCTGGCTTCTCATGACAACATCGAGATTCTCCTGAGCATGATCGACATCATCCTAGACTCAGAAAGAGAAACACGAGGGATGACAATCGACCAGATGTATGAAGGCTTTGATGGTGAAGTGGTGGCAGAAGCTACCTCAGCACTGATCGAGGGCATCGTGCTTTTTTTACCTGCCCACAAGCGGAAGGCACTTCGACTGATAGTGGACTCGGTGAACGTGGGCATGGAGAGAGCGATTATTCTGATCGAGAAGGAAGAGACGGAACTACGGAAGAACATGGTTCCGATGATCGACGAAGCCTTACTAAAGCTGAGCAAGAAGCCGTAAGCGTACGCATGTACAAGTTCGTGTGGGAGTCAGCAGGGATATTAGGTATTCTACCCCACTCGCTGTCTTTCCACCAACTTGTGCTTATGCGGGATTCTTGTGAGCATGAAAGATGGGACAGGCTTTCGTACCATCTAGCTTTGTATGCGTCTATGAAGGGTGCGAAGAACGTAACAGTTAAGCAGTTCCATAAGTTCTATCAGGATAACAAGTCTGATCTAACCAGTGATAAGCTGCGGTCAATGAAGAAACACTTTTGAGGTCTATTATGCCTAGCATGTTTAATATGAAGTTAAGGGTTGGTAGCTACACAGGCAATCAATCCTTCTCTACTTGGCTAAGGAACGAAAGTACTAAGATTCTCAAAGAGACTGAGCGTCGAATGTTCAAGGCTGCTGGCTTTTGTCGTAAGGATATGAAGAACGGCATGTCTAGAGCTAGACGGCCTAAGACTGGCTACAAAGGCTATAGCTGGGCATCATTCCCGCCATCTACCCCACCTAAAGCACCTAAGAAGCGTGCTAAAGGTAAAGCAGGTCTTCAATACGTCACCTTCAAGCAGGTCAAACGATTCGAGTTCCGTATCGGGCCTGATATGAATGTGAAGTATGGAAAGAACACTAAGTTTGATGGAGATAAAGTCCACGCTATGGGTGGCAATAACAAGCAAGTTAAGCTACCTATGGATATCGACAGTCTCCGCGCTATGGATAAGCAAGATGGCTCCAACTTCGCAGGTAAGTCTCTCCAAGGCCAGATTAAGTGGCCTATGACATTCAAGAAGTGCCACTACCGAAAAAGAGACTTCATATCTGCTCCAGCAAAAAAGACTCGAAAGAGATTCCAATACCTATTCGCCAACCTGAACACAAAGGGCTAACCCCATGAATCCATCCACAAGAGCTAACGTAATACTATCGCTCACAGACAAGATGTCTCCAGCACTTCGTAAAGTATCTGCTAGACTAGATCGAATGGCTACGCGGGCAAGGCGTGCAGGTATGGCTATGGGAGCCGCTGCAATCGTACTAGGTACAGGTCTCTACAAAGCAGGCAAGAGTGCTGTAGAGCTAGATAACAACATGCGTAAGGTTCAAGCCCGTATTACAGGCATAAAGCCTGAAGGTTTGAAGATGCTTACAGAAGAAGCTATCAGACTTGGCGGCTCGACTCGATACACCATCGGACAGGTCTCGTCTTTGATGGCTACTATGGCACAGGCAGGTATTGGTGTTAATGGTATTAAGCAGATGTCGGGTGCTATGCTAGACTTCGCAACTGCCACAGGGGTTACGCTAGACGAAGCCTCTGCTATTGCAACTAGAACCGCTAACGCTTACGGATTATCTCACAACCTTGAGAACATACAGAAAGTCACAGACTCACTAACATACGCCACTATAAATGCCCAGCTAAACATTACTCAGCTTGGCGAAGCTATGGAGTATACGAGTAAGACTTCGAAGGATTACAATCAAACAATAGATACAACGGCTGCTATGCTGGCGTTTCTAGGGAACGTAGGTATCACAGGATCTAAAGCAGGAACAACCCTCAACGCCCTTTATCGTGAAATGGCACAGATGGACGGTGGAGTCCTTAAAGTAAATGGCTCTTTTATCAAGCTCACAAACTCGATAGGTGACTTGAGACAGCTTCCTCAGATCTTCGCTCAAGTGTCCAAAGCAATGGAAGGCATGGGAGGTCTTGAGAAAGCCGCAGCCATGCAGGATCTATTCGGGCGGCTAGGTATCAAAGGTGGAATCGTCGGATCAGATAACTATGAAGCTATTCAGAAGATGACAGACGAAATGCAAAACATTGATGGCCTAACTAAGAAGGTCGCTCTGACGATGGACGCTGGAATCGGTGGAACTCTATACCGACTTGTCTCAGCCTTTGACGCTCTAGCTGTTACGATCGGTAACGCTATCATTCCTTACGTAGACATGATAGCTAAAACCTTGTCTCAATGGGCTATCGTCGTTACAGATATAATAGCAGGATTCAATTGGATAGGCGGCGTTTTAGCTGCTGTCTTCCTCGGACTCGCTGGAGGTGCTGTAGCTTTGTTAACCTTCGCAGGTGTGGCTACAGTTCTAGCTACTACGTTTGCGGCAATATCCTCTATCATAAGTGGTTTAGTAACTGCTATCACTCTTATTGCAACCCCTGTAGGGCTTATAGTTACCGCAGTCGTGGCAATACTTGCCATAGTTACCGCTACCTTAGCCAGCTTCTATGACTGGAGTAAGACGATAGAAACCATCACGTCATTATTAGGCGAAATGTATTCCACAATGAATGAGGGTTTTGGTTATGCTCTCAGTGCAGCCCGAATTAAAAAGTTCGAGTTAGCTTGGCGTATAATGACGCTTAGCATTAAGAAAGCACTTTATACAGCTTTGGATGACATGCTAGGCAAAGGGTGGAGAATATGGTTTGGTACGATCAGAAATTACTTTCGAACTTTAGCGTGGGAGATAAATACCCTCGTAGAGAGTGCTATAACAGCAGGGGCGGCGCTATCGTCGGCGTTGCGGGGGGATACCTCTGGAGCTATTGTTTGGCTGAAGAGGTATGGGAGTGTCACAAGTAAAGATGAGATGAAGGCGATGCTGGGAAAATGGAAAGAGGACGATCTTAATCTATACCAGCCTTCAGAGCAGCTAGATAAAGAGATAGATGATATAAAGAATCTGATAAACGCCCTAAAAGAAGCAGAGGAAGCTACTACGGATCTCAATGACGCAGCAGATAGGACTAGGTTTGAGCAACTAGCTGCTGATTATATTCCAGCAGGTAGTGAATATTATACGTTCCCTCAGTCATCTAATGCAGACCAAGAGAAGTACGAGAAAGAGATGGCAGAGAAGCGTAAGAAGGAGTTTGAGAAGATCACCTTTGACACTCTAACTACTACTGGTGCTACTACTGGCCGAACTGCGGCTGAGGTGTCTGCTAATCTATCCAAAGGCATGAATCAGATTATGAAAGACCAGCTTGGTACACTCGTACGTATCGAGAAGGAACTAAAGAAGGACAGACCAACTAAAGGTATCTGGATGGCTTAGGCTCTCACTTAACTTAAACTAACTACACCTAACAAGGGGAATAAGATATGGCTTATATAGAAGAGAAGCAAGACTCCAGAACTATGAACTGGAACGCTAAGAGTGCGTCAACCAGTCGTACATACCACATGTTCGATTATGCAGACACTCAGGACGCTATCCTAGCGTTAGGGGCATACGTACCTACTGACATCCCTGTTGCTACGTATCTCTGTGTCCAGCCTGAGTATGAGGTCACGCCTGTATTCTCAGATCCTGATAAGACATTGTACGAAGGTAAAGTCACTTGGAAGACTCCTGATATATCAGCAGGGGGAGGGGGTGGTGGTGGAAGCACTAACACAGCTAAAGATCCTCAAGAGCCTGAAGACAATACTAGCCTCACAATCTCGTTCAATACTATGAGTGAAGTTAGACAGTTCGGTATAAATGCTCGCCGTGTATATAAGTTTGATATGGGCAAAGGACTGCACATCTGGAACACGGAAGATCTTGACGCTTATGCGATCAATCAGCAAAGCCCTATGCTACCTCCAGAGGGTATAGAGTATAACGTACCTATTGTATCTATAACAGCTAAGACTGTCATCTCGTACTCAGTGGCTACTCCTGAATGGCAGAAAGATAGATTCAATCAGCTATGGCACTCTAACGATGCTAAGTGGAATGGATTAGCTATAAACACCACGATGTTCACGGGGATGGAGCTATCTCAACGAAGTGATAATAACTGGGATGTAACCTATAACTTCGAATACCGTACTCCAACCAGTGAAACCCCTGAAGCTTTCTCGTACTACGATAAAGACGGGCTTAAAAGCATTGAGATACGTAGAGCTAATCCTTGGATGATTATTGATGCTAGATATGAGGAAGTGAAACAGACAAGCTCAGACGGCTACGATAAGACAGTACGTAATCTAACTGAAGTAACTGTTCATAACATCTATGAGCAGACAGACTTTGACGAACTAGGCATGGTCGGAATACCGACATCATAACTCTAAAGGGGTGAAACTATGGGACAGATGAACTATCAGAAAGCATCACCTAACAGCGGCAGAGGTATATCTGCTTCTCAATGGAATGGCCTTCTTGACATGCACAGAGATTTGTATAATGGAGGAGCCACTAACGGAATTCTACCTCCTCTATTGAGTCAGTCTGTTATAGCTGGTGCGGTTCTTAAAGATGATGTAGATGACATAGCCCCGTTCCAGCCCGTAAGAATAGTATCTACCGTAAACTATGTTAACGTGCTAGATGGGCCTCCTTCGTACGTCGTAGAGCCTGTAGATGCTACTGACGGCGAACGTCACGGTAACTATGGCTTTACTATCGGTGAAGGCTGTACCTCTGGATTCGGCGGTCGTATCGTCGTATCTGGAATAGCTTTAGTAGCTGTAGAAGCTCTTGAGCTATACTACGACAAACAGGGAGAGATACGAGAAGGCAACTTCGACTCTTCTTACTACATGGTTCCCGACGAGACACTTAGCACAGATCTGAGGCCAGTAGCTCCTGTAGGACACTTTAAGATCCTTAGCTGGTATGATGCCTCGAAAGTAGGTGCTTTCGAGTCTGACAAAACTCTCTACATAGCTATCGACATGAACCAGCGGCCTACTAGCTTCCTCGCTAAAGTAGATGCCACCATAGACGCAACTAGTGAAGCCTCTGAGGTCATAACTATGTCTAGTGGTACTGCTTATGCCTACTACGGAGTTAGTGAGTCTACGGCTGCCTCAGACGAGATAGAGGTACAGAAGGATGAAGATGCTTATGAGATCGAGGTGTATAACACTTCAGGCGAAGCTATCCCATCGGGCGAGCATCTGCTTTCGTACTCTCTCGAATATAATAGGTTTATAGTCCTAGTAGCTGGTGGACAGACTGTAAAGATCGGCAAAGCTGACGCTGATATAGCTGTAGGTGCTACTGGCACAATTAGTATCTGGCGTAATGGCTCGGACACTACAGAGAACGAAGATGCAGATCTCGACTGGATGGCAGGCTCTACGCCGGTCTCAGCGGGTAAGGAAGTTATGATTACGTGGTTCGCTGATGAAGGTATCTGGCGTATCACTGGTGCAGAATGTGAATAAACTATAAGGGGCTTATGATGGTTAACAGGTATGCAGTAAGTAGGTGCTGATGTGTCGTGGTGGGCGATTGTGCTACGCCAACGTGTCAGTTTGATACTTTCAATACTTACGGTTCTGGAAATGCAATATGGAGTAACTCTTGGTACGATGAAGCTAATTCTACTAACGGGATTAACTCTCCTGAGCAGTCAGCTAGTGGAACCTGCTTCTGGGATCATAGCTCAAGTCTTGGAGAACTATACGCCTACTGGGGGGTTTCTGGTGGGGCTACTTCACCTGATTTCCTAACCGGATATTCAAACCGTACATCCCTAGAGATGGAAATTGTAGACGTGGGTAGTGTTACCGACTTAGTCAGTCTAAATATACATCCTAGAGGCGTAATATCTGGGCTAGATAGACAGTTCATCAGCTTCGAAACTGGATACCAAAACAGTAGCTCTCATCGTAAACGAGTGAAGTGGTCAGACGTAGACAATACGCTGCATCAGACGACTACTACTTTCTCTGCTGCTAGTAGCACATCATTCTATCAGCATACATACACAATCGAACTATATGATTATGTGCAACAGACTGGATCAGATAGCGTGTCTCGTGCTACGTGGCAGTGGAAGGTCAAAGAAGATGGTATCGCTATATTCGAGAGCCATGACGGTACTAATCAAATAGAAAGTAGGTTTGCTTCCGCTGCCCCTGCTGGTTATACTGGTACCACTTGGTGTGATACACCTATGGTTAGGATAGCACATTCCGGTTTTGGCTTCTTCTCTAATGATATGGAGTTTGATAACCTGAAGCTCTCAGTAAATGGTGATACATCCTGCTAGTGTCATATCAAATATATAAAGGGAAAGCTATTTGCCCCGATAGCTGGTGTGGATTCTCGTTGATGAAGCACCTCCCTTAATACAAAAAGCCCCTGTAGCTCAATTGAGTTACAGGGGCTTTTTTCGTTTCTATCTAGTTGTACCAAGACATGATCAAGCAATCTAATACAGCATCTTTTCGTGTTTTACCGTATGCCTTTTCAGCGAAGACTCCCTTGATTTCTGTGTATCCTAAAACGTATCGCTCCATTTCGCCAGTGTCGAAGTTCTCTATCTCGAACACGTTAGGCTCGCACTTTACAGCTACCCACTTCCAAGACTTTCTCTGTCTTTCGTTGCCGTATGTTTTTCTCACGATGCACATACCGCCATTCGATAGACGTGCTACTCTGCTACCGTACTTTTCTTCTCCGTATATAACTTTTGGTTCTGCTTGAATTTCCATTGTCTCGTCTCCGTGTTAGTTGTTGTTGTCTCTTGTATGCCCTGAGTATATACAACGTATCGGAACTGTCAAACGCAATCTCCAACGAAAATAGCGGGATTCCCTGTTTTTGTCAGGAAACCCCGCTTTTTACCGTATAAGAAACTTTCTACTTTATTGAAATACTTTCACCTATTCAGTACTTAGTGATCGCCTTTGTCTCCGTTTCCGTTATTAGGGTGATCAGGATCTACTCCTGAATTGTTGATAAAGTTTGGAAAGCCGATCCAACTGTTGTTTACGTAGTGCCATTGGGCTGCGGCTGCAGACATGGGAATCTTGTTAGCAACTAACCCTAGATAGTTCTCCATGACAGCGGCCTGAGCCAGTGCCATTTCCTCTGAGTTTGTCACAGCGTCACGAATTAAAAGAAGTCGTCTACGCTCTGCCCAGAAAGCATTGTGTAGAGCTACATAGTGCTGATGCTTCTCTGACATCCAGATCAGATCTAAAGGCAAGAACTTAACTTCGTTCGAAGGAACCTTGTACTTCTTTCTGATCGCTGCCATCTGAGTCTGAGAAGGGTATGCTGGGATGGACACCTCTCTCAGTACTTTTGTGTAGGTGCTGAACCTAAACCTAGCCGCATTAAGCCCCAAGTGCATAGACAGCGTCTCTATGTTCCTGTTGAAAGCTCCAGAGAATGAAGTACTCGCTGTGCTAATTACAACATCCTTACGATTCCTGCTAACTGAAACACTACCAGCACAGAGAATGTCACCTTTGGGGTTAGGGTTACCAAAGCTGATCCGTAGCTTTGCTCGCCGACTGTTGTCGACTTGCTCGAATGTTAACTTCTCTGTTAGCCTTTCGAGTTCCCTCAGCCCGTCGATGATCCTAGCCTGAGATTCGGCCTGTGAAACACCTTTAAAGTTTCCTTCTTCAATGTGAAATCGTACTGTCTGTGCTGATGCCATCTTAGCGTACAGCAGGCCAAGTAGCACTACCACAAGTACTGCTACAGTCTTCCTCTTCTTAATCATATCAATCCTCCTAGTTAAAGTAAAAGCCCCTCAGAGCGTATGGGGCAGAAGCTCGTACGGTTTAGCACTTCTCTAGTAAGTCTGCGATATTTCTGAGCGAATCGACCACCATGTCTTTGTACTGGTCGTCTTTGATAATGTCCTCCAACGAGTCCATAGTGTTTGTATGTCGGTTGCTTTGCTTTTTGATCAGCTTAGCGATCCTAAGAAAATCATCCATTCCCAAATCGTCGAAGTCACCTAGTGAGATAGCAGCACCAGCGTTCACTACTGTATTGATTGTTGAGATCGACTTCTTTAGCTGCTTGCGGGATTCTTTTTTGTCTTGGTTCATTGTCTTGTCTCCGTTGTTAAGTGTTGTTGTCTCTTGTTGCTTCTATTGTACAACTATCGGCTTACTTGTCAACCGATCTTTAAAATAAAATTTAATTAAAATGGGACATCATCATTACCTCGCTACTATTTTCCAGACTTGCTGGATTCGATGCCTCCTTCCATCTGTCCAATCTTTGACTAAACCAAACTTAACAGCCAAGGCATGACCCGATGTTAGAGCGATGTAGTTGTCTTTGCGTGGTAGTGTAAGTGTAGTGCAGGTCTTACCTTTCCACTTATCTAGCTCTTCGATCTTGAAGCCTAGAATGTGTAGCACTTTCTTCATCTGCCAAGTAGTAACGCCCTGCTTGTTTCGTCGACCAATTCTTTTGAAGATAGCGTGTACCTCTCCGAAGGTTTTGTTAGTCGCTATGGCTATCGCAATCAATCCGCAAGCATTAGTGTCTTTGAGTTGGTCTTTCTCTGCCATGATAGTTTTTGGAATTGCCATTGTAGTTCTCCTTGTTAGTTTAATTTTATGTTACGTCTTCAACAGTGTTCATGTCCCATACAAAAGTGAATGTCCTACTCGGTGTCCCGACTTGTCTGTGGCTGCCCTTCATAAATCTGACTGAGCTTGACCACGGTAGGCAAGCGATTATTTGCTTTTCAGTTTGCCCAACGATCACTCCGATAATGCCGTCTGATGTTCGAATGAATTGTGTCGGTAGATCGTTGATGTCCATTGTCTCGTCTCCGTGTTAGTTGTTGTTGTCTCTTGTATGCCCTTAGTATACACAACGTATCGGAACTGTCAAACGCAATCTTCAACGAAAATAGCGGGATTCCCTGTTTTTGTCAGGAAACCCCGCTTTTTACCGCATAAAAAACTTTCTACTTTATTGAAATACTTTCTGCCAGCACGCAGATAGCCTCTTCCATTCGTAGATCCATAAGCTCAGCTAGGCCACTTGTCCTTAGTGCAGCGTGCATAAGCTCGTGCTTCAGGACTCGGTTATATCGAGCATCTTGATAACGGAGTGCATCGTCTATTTTGACGGTACGCTCACTGACATAGCAAGCTCCTTCACATCGCTCACCTTCTACGAGAAGGTTAGGCACATGCTCAACAGTGTAACGCTGACCTAATATCATAACCTCGTACATGTTCGGCTCAATCATTTTTACCTCCTAAGCGGCTAACGGTTCCACGGACTGATGCACCTCCGAGGCACAGCAGTATCACACTTTGCATCGTGTTCCATACGACAGGCTCAACAGATCGCCCTGCAATGCTGAGAAAGCAGAACAAGGCGACCATGATGAACATGACGATTCGAGACGATGAGAGCTTACCATTCTCATCTCTTATCATCTACTTGCCTCCCAAGTTTGAAGCCTACCATACAAGACGCTGTAGTCCATATACTAATGAAGCTCAAGCACATAAAAAACTCTAAGGTGTCCATCACTTTCTCCTGATTATATTACCATCGTAATCGTAAAGCGGATGCTCGTCGAGCCATTCAACCGCACAGTCCATAGAGCAGAAGTAGTTATCTTCCCAACCTGCCGCGACTCTCGCAAACACGCTCTCTACTGCTATCTGCTCACCGCACTGCTGGCAGTTTAGCGGTACAGGCCACAGACCCAGCAACAGTAGCGGCATCAAGTATACTACTCGTAAAAAGCTAATTCTTCTCATTCTTTCGCACCTCCATAGCTAGGGCTAACTGCAACACACAGAACCAGAAGCCTATACAGACTCCAGTCACGAGGGTAGCTGCCGTTGTGAAATTAAGTGTGAGAAGCAGCAGCACGAAGGCTAACTGCCACAGCATCGTACTAGTCATAGCTACGCCTCCCGAAGATAATGTTTCGGAGCTTTCCGATCACACCAACTCTCTTTGGGTTAACAAGGTCTTCTAGCTTGTACTCTTCCCTTCGAAAGATGTTATACATAGCTATCTCCTGCTTGCTATTGACCCCGCAGACCCGCACTACCTTAGCGTGCATCTCTAGCAGGCTCTTACAGTAGTTAGTCTGCATTAGGATCTGTTTCTCTTTAGTTCTCTTCATTGTTATTTCCTCCGTAGATAAATTCTAAAACTTGTGCTAGTCCAGACCACTTCTCATCGTCTTCCTTCTTAGCAGCAGCTTCGTTCTGTTTAATACGCTCCATAGTATCACGATAGGCATCTCTGTCTTTCGTGCGGTTCTTGTCGCCCTTACTCATTAGCTCCCCCCCTCGATAAACTTTTGCAACATTGCTAAAGCACGCCAAGCTACTTTGCTCAGGTGCAACCTTCCGTCTACGTCATAAGGATCTTTGCTGTGATCGGCAAGGTGCCTAATGATCGCATCGAGTTCGTCTGCTGACTTCGAACGATCCCAGTACATAGGCTCATTCGGGTCATTGTGCTGGTAGTGACCTACCATGCTGTTCTGAGCTACCTGAGCCAAAGCATCAGGGAAGTAAGCCAGACAACCACTGTAGATAGGTGTCATCTTACGCCTCTTCGCTTCGTCCATACTAGCGTAGTCTATCACAGGCTTCTCTTCCTTCTCAGCCGCCATCTCTTTCAATAGAGCAGAACGGTCTTCGTCGGTCAAAGCCCAGTGAGCCTTCTCGCTCGCAGGCAACTTTAGCCACGACTTATCGAAGTAGAACACTCCCTCTTCTCCCTTGTTGTACTCAGCGGGCCACAAGTAGGAGTGGTTAGTCTCCTCGTGCTGCTCTGAGAGAGCCCATTCGCGGATAGTCTCGACTTTGTCGTCGATCAACAAAGCACTCTGGCCCCTGCCTGAGCCGTGATGCCGTTTGTCACCAGACGACCGAACAGCATACACTGACAGCCCGAACAGTCGAGATGCTAGATCTCTCTTGCCCGATAGACAAGCATTATCACCTCCGGTAACAGTTAGCACCTGTACAGTGTCACCGTTCGCTCTAGCCCACTCTACGAGAGCTTTGGCTTCGTCGGTTATATACTTCGCCTGACTCCAGAACTCTTTAGGCAATCGCTTAAGAGAACTAAGGAATTCTTCCTCTGTCATACCGAGGTCGGAATAGAAATCCCACCTGTCTGTCATCAACTTCTCTTGGATTCCATGCCAGTCTAGATAAGCCTGCATGAAATCCCACATTACGCCATCCCAGTCTAGATAAATTCTATCGTAACGCATAACTTCTCCTACTTTTTATATCGGAATGATGTAAAACCTTCCACACCGAGTGGCAGGCCATCAGACCAAGGATTATTCTCTCTCATAATACTCTCTACATTAGCTAACTGCAAGTCTGCTGTAGCTGCATCGTGTTCGATGATCACCTCATCGTGAACAGTTGCGACTAAAGTATACCCAGCAGCATCTAGCTTGTCAAGTGCATCGGCCATAATATCTCTAGCACATGCTTGCACTACGTTCTCGCAGATCTTACCGCCGTAAGTGTCAGCCCAAACCATGTTCTTACCGAGTGGACGCTGATACTTAACAGCAGGTTGACCATACTTGCCCTCGATTAGTCGGGCGTTCTGATACCTGATAGTTCTACCAGATCGCAGAGTATAGCACAATGCCCCTTTCTCCATGTACCAATCTGAATCGTCGGCACTCTTTCCTAGCAGAGCATTTACGGCTCCGCAGTCGAGTTCGTACCAGTAATTCTTGATACCAGAGTAGGCGTTACGGTATCTATCGACCACTTTCTGGGCGAAATCCAGAGAAACATCTAAATCTGCCCAATCTTTCAAAGTAGCTTGGAACTTGTTAGCTCCCATACCATAACCTAGCCCAAGGATGCCAACCTTGCCAACCATACGCTTCTTCTTGTCAGCTTTGGTAACAACCTCACCGAAGACCTCCGAAGCGAATGAGCAGTAGATGTCTGATCCAGTTCGGAACTCTTCTACTAGCTTATCCTCTCCAGCGAGCCACGCTAAGACCCTAGCCTCGATTGACGCATAATCTACGACGATTAGCTTTTGGCCTTCACCTGCTCGCATCATAGGACGCACAGCAGACTTTGCAGCCTTGAACACATCGCCTGCAATCTCATCAACATCTTTACCAGCTAGGAAAAGGTCGGCTAGTGCATCGGTATCTGAAACAGAGCCACGGGGGAGGTTCTGTATCTGGAGGCCACTACCAGCCCAGCGGCCTGTGGTAGCTCCGTGATACTTCAGATTCCCTCTTACTCGCTCATCTACCCCAGCCATAGCTAGAGCCTTCTTATACTTACCAGTGGCTACCCCTGCCCCGTTTTGGCGGCACAGAAGCACCTGCTGAACTAGCTCATCATCAATCTCTTCGATCAATGCCTGCACAGTGCCAGCCTGTAGGTTATCAGTCTCGATGCCCTGCTCAGCTAACCACGTAATGATACGCTTAGCCTGAGTAGGCTTCTCCACTGCTCCACCAGTAGCTAAGCTGATCTCATCGTTTAGTAGAGCCTTAGCCTTCTCTACCTTGTCGATGATGATCGTAGCTAGTTTGGTGTCAACTGCTATGCCTCTCCGATTCATGGCTTGGTCTAGCTTCCAGATCTCCAACTCGCGAGCAGGTAGCTCACCTAGCTGCTTATGGATCTCACGTTCTACCTCTACATCTTGCTTGCAGTAGGCTTTAATAACCTGAGCATCTGATGCAGGTATTTCATCTGGGGGTGTCTTGAAATGCCGCCGGAGAACTTTAGCTCCCTCTTTGTCTTTCTTGACACTTAGGTTCAGATGCTCAGCCACAGCTTCGAGAGATGCCGGTAATGCGTGGTAGCTCGCAACTGCTGAGGTACAACGCATATTGACGTTCTCGATACCGTAGATGTGATAGAACACCTGCTCTTCCATAGACGCATTGTGAGCATAGACTAGCCCACCTTCGCGTATATGTCTTCGGATCTCGTTAGGCAGCCTCTCAGATACCTGTACTGGCTCATCGTCAAATGCCCAGCCTACACAGATCACCTCTGTGGTAGGATCGGAGCAGTAGCGATAAGTTCCAGTATCTTGGATCTTAGCTTGGCTCGATGTTTCGAAGTCGATATGTAAAATTCTCATTCTCTCATCCCCACTAAAATTAGACCTACGTTAGCCAGACCGTAACTAGCCCACACTATAGCCCAAGGGAGATCTCCCTTAACCACATAGGCTATGGCTACTCCAGTATACAACACTCCGACTATCATCGGTACAAGTGCGATAAAAGCGTCAAGTGTCATCAGTTTACCCCCCATGCTAATCGTTGTGCCAGTTTCATAGCTGGCTTCTTCTCGTTAGTTAGAATAAAATATCCCTCCATCTCAAGCTCTCCCTCTTCGCTGTACTCATCCTCTACCATAGAAGTTATGACGTAACCGTTAGAGCGAAGGAAAGCTAACTCTGGATACTCTTCGTGAGCCACTTCGATAGTTACCTTATGGCCTACCTCTCGCGGCTCAAGACGGCTGATAAGCTCAGAGCCAATACCTTGCCGTCTGTAATCTTTGTCTACCACACAGCGTAAGATGTGACGCTGCTTGGGGTATTCTTTCGGAACCATGCAGAGAATGTATCCTACTATGGCTTCACCATCAACTGCTACATAGGCTTGATAGATCACGAAAGGGTTCTCTCTGGTGAATATCTCGTCAAGCTCATCTCTGCTAAAGATCTCTCCGTGATCATCTTGACGAAGATCGAAGTCTTCTAGGGCTTGATGATCGCTAAGTGCAATGTTTCGATAAGTAATCATTTAATTCTCCTAGTTAAAGATCATGCAGATGATCGGTGATGCGGCAATAGCTAAGGCAAAGATTATCCCTACGATGGCTGGTAATATATTATATTCTGCCTGTGCTTTAGACTTTTTAGCCCTGATTGGGCTTTGGTTAATGATTGACTTACGTAACGCAAACTCTGCGGCCATCGCTGCTGTGTGTTTCTTCATCTTTTTCTCCTCCAGTTAAAGTTGATTAGTGACATCTAAAGTATAGGGGGTGCTTCTGTGAGAGGCAACCCCTATTCTCAAGAAAGTTTTAGACTTGCCAAGGCTCAAAGATCCCAGTCTGTCCGTCCAACACGATGCCGCAGCCTAGTAGACTCTTGGCATTGTATTTCATACCGTATTCCATAGCCATGCGGGTGTCATCCACACCACAACCAACAGCAAGTCCGAACACTCTG
>Ga0181420_1000401_pt1 | contig 17593 bp, 7 predicted proteins | sample 43SPOviralmetaG_FD_130145 | JGI IMG/M metagenome (GOLD analysis project Ga0181420, IMG submission 130145) | Marine viral communities from the oligotrophic San Pedro Time Series (SPOT) site, San Pedro Channel, CA, USA - 43 SPOT_SRF_2013-05-22 | ecosystem: Environmental > Aquatic > Marine > Strait... | reverse complement strand
TTGCATTTGCTCAAAGCGTAAGTGCTTGGGGTGGTGAAGACAATGATCCTCCTACGTATGGAACCGCATTTGTTTCCGTGAAGCCAAATTCTTCTTACACAGAAGACGTTGTTTCCGAGGCCGACAAGGTTTCGATCCTTGACTTTCTTGAATCGAAAAAGGTTCTTGCTATTACCCCTCAGATCGTTGATCCAGAGTTTGTTAACATTGTGTTGGACGTGCTTGTTAAGTATGATCCTAGTATTTCATCTCTGAGCGCTTCGGAGCTTCAGCTTGCTATTAAAAACAATGTGGCTGTTCCTTTTGCTGAAAGCGATATCAACGGGTTTGATACTATTTTCAGGCATTCGCAGTTTCAGCGTCGCGTAGATAACTTCAACAGGTCGGTAATGAACTCGCTTGTTCGTGTCTTTGTAAGTCAAAGAATCACAGTTCCCGCGAATGGAACAATCTCCGACTTTACCGTTAAATTCGGTGCTCCTCTTCGCCCTGATGATGGCAAAACATTGATAAGCGTTACTTCCACCCCGTCTTTTACAATCGGTGGTGAAGCTCTTTTCATTAAAGATGAGGCAGGATCAGATTCAGTCACACGAAACGTTTTCACTTGCAGAAGGAACGGTGATGGAACAGAACAAAGAGTGGCACAGATAGGACAAATAAATCTTGCCACCGGTGTTATGCAACTTTCTAATTTGTTTGCAGACAACACCACAGAGCTTTGCTTTATTGCAAACACTCAGAGTAACGACATCGTTGGAAAAAGAAATCTTTTGCTCAGTATCGACTTTGATAAATCTACATTCGGTGCATTTCCAGATGAGATTGCTCGAGGCGGTGGTTCTCGTTCGGTGGACTACGAAACATTCAATAAGGATCGCGGAAGCACATTCATAGACACGGACTCAAGTTCAAGCTCTAGCGGCGGAACAACATATTAGTAAATAGAAACATGGAGTTAGGAATAGCAAGCAGCACTGCAAGGGCCGTAGAACCCCAGGCGGTTGAATCGGTTTTACCCGAGCACTTTGAATCGTCGGCTCCTGAGCTGGTTAAATTGTTAAAGGCTTACTACAGGCATCTTAACAAAGAGCTTTCCGCTTCATACGAACTTAACAATCTTATTCGCCAACACGACGTTGACCACGCGAGTGAGAAATATCTCGATGCGATCGAACGCATGGTTGGAGCTACTATTCCACAAAGCCGTTCACTTGATCGTCGAAGACTTTACAAGGTCATTGCTGATTACTACAACAGCCGAGGATCTGAGCAAAGTGTTTACGCGTTTTTCCGCATTTTCTACAACGAATTTGTTACACTAATTTATCCCAAAGAACTTCTATTTTCTGTTAGTGATCCCGACAAAGGAACCATTTCAACTGACAACAGAATCCGAGACAGTTACAAGTGGCAGGAATTCTCATACGTGGTTCACTCGGAATCAGATCAAGCTAATTGGAAAAACGAATACCTTAAATTTGTTCACCCTGCTGGTCTTCAATTCTTTGTTGCATTGACCCTTGAGATCTTTGCAGACAACGACTGGGTCAAAGAGTCGCTTGAGTATTACCTAAACATCACAAAGGTTGTTAAGCTCACATCCGAGTTACCAACCGCTGAAAACGCGCCGGTTGATGGCACACTTTACATTGTAACAGATGGTGATGACAGCGGTTCAATTGTCCAAAAGTTTAACAACATCCCACGTGTTTTTGAATACGACACAGAGATCTCACCCGAAGGTTGGGTGGAAACCCAATCGGTACAATCCTTTGCTGATTGGATTGATTGGTCTACGTTCTTTGGTCAACACACACCGCAAGATCAGTACCTAAACGTTGCATTCACATACATGCTTCAGGTTTTAATGGGTGACGGTGGTTATCATTACCTTACACACGTTCGAACCGTTTACAACCAAAAGGGTGACGCGGTGGTTGACAGGGATCTTCTAAAGGCCTTTTTCAACAACCTGATTATTTCGTATCGCATGTTGAATGACAACACCATTCAAACTGCTTATCGTGAGGGATGGAACAGAGACATTAAATTTGTTGACAATGCAGCGTGGGGTGAATACGGAGAGGCTACAATCGCTGAGGGCGACACCGCTTACACCAAGTACTCCGACGGGGGATTCAGATATCCCAGCGCATTTGTACCGGTCGATCAATCGGGTAATCCTTATCTTGACTTTATCAATGACGAGAACATCGTTGAGGATTGGAACGAACCAATCAACTCCCCGATCGAATACGTTCCTACGTACCTAACTTCAGGTTCTTACACAGAGGGTTGGGTGGGATTCGTTTTTTATTCGGGAGACGACGCACTTGTTTCACCATGGCAAATCGATCAAACCCTCGTTCAATACGCGGATTCAAGCACAAATGGGTTTATCCGCATTTACGATGACCGCATTGAGGTTGGTGATGACACCATCCAAGTTGGTGATGTTTACATTAACGGAGACCTTGTTCTTAATCAAAGCGGAACGAATTACTTGACTGCAAACTCCGCATCAACTTGGGACTTTAACCTTCCGCTTCTTGAAGGTGGTTGGAAGAGCGTTCTTTGCCGCGTTAATTGGAAACTTCCTGCAGGTGCGATTGTTTCCGAGAGCGGGGTGGATCCGGAATTCAGGGCCTTTTACAAGCCCGCAACATTTTCTTTATCTGGGGATTTAAACATACCAAAGTTCCGTTCCAACCTGCAAGACCTTCTTGATAGGATTCAAGGCACCGTTCGCTTTACAGATATTCCATCTGAGTTTAAGGTTAGTTACAACTCCCACTTTAACAACTTTTCTGCGGGAGCTTCAATCGACTTTTACACACGTTCTGCGACCACGTCACCAGACATCTCGGGATTCGACCTCGTCCTTGATCCAAACGCATCACCGATCGAAACCGAGACATTCACATTCACCGGAATTACAGAGTTAACCGATTCAAACAGCCCGCCAAACGTTACGGACATTCAACATCGCTACGATTCATCCTCTTCGGATCTTTACTTTTTGTTTTCTGTTTCAGAAGGTTATTGGGCGCTTTACAGCGGTGACTCACCCGACGAGCTCCTACAAAAGACTGTTGATGAGCGTCAAAACACTGTCCCGGGTATCGACACCTCTTCTTTCACATGGGAGGTGATTTCGGCATCATCAGTGGCAGCAATTGACTCCACTGAACGTTTCATAAATACTGTATATGATCTCGGATGGACAGATCAAAACTCACCTTATGACTCACCTCTAAACTCACGAAGCTTTTTAGGCGGGTTCGATGACAACTCTCCTGGATACGAATACGACACACAAGAACCTTTCTTAAATTCTTTTACATTTACCCAAGACTAATACCTTAATAAACATATAAATAACATTATGGCAGCCATTATTACAGAACAATTCCGAAGAAATTCCGCGGAGAACTTGGAATCGGATATCACCAGTAATTCCTATTACATAGGCATTGGTCAGCAGGACGCATGGGACGACGTCACCGGCACTTCTGCTTCAGCACCTTACCCTGTTGGAACATTTAAGGACCAACAGCGAGTGCTTGATCACCTCACTGGTTTATTCAAAGTTAATTCCGATAACCTTTCTCGTGTTATTCCTCGTAACGATCTCGCAGTATCAACCAAGTACAAGGCATTCGATCCTCTCGATCCAACATGCTTTTACACAGACACGACAAACGATATTAAGCCTTGTTACGTGATGGTTGGAGATCAGATTTTCCTATGTTTACAAACACCCGCAGACGGTTCGGCTGTTGACGCGGACGTGGTAAACACCCTTGGAAATTCCTTTTCTGATTACGGTATTGTTACCACAACATCAGGACACACATTCACATACCTCGGACGTTACGAGCAATACAGCGACATCAACAGTTCAAGCTTTGTTGACATTGGTGACGGCAACGCTACCACTTCCGCGAGAGACGCAACTACTGCTGCTTTTGCTTTTGTTCAGTTCACAGGTGGAACACTAAGACTTGAATCTCAAACAACTGGTATCATCGGCAACGGCGTAACGGTTACCTTTGAACTTGATGAAACAAGTCCATACATCAGCGGCATTGACATTGCTGTTGCTGGTACAGATGTTACAATCACTGTTCCCACAAACTCCGACAGCCCAGCCGGTACGGTTGATCTTACCGTTGATCAGCTTGCTCAAGCTATTCGGGACAGCGTGAATGCTTCTCCTCTCGTTAACACACTGATCACTGCATACACAGTTTCGGGCGGAAGTACCACAGCTGATATCGAGAACCTTTCTGAATCACCAGCTACCTTTACGCTCGGTGGAAGTAACAACCTTGATACCTACATCAAGGAGAAAACTGGGGGTCTTCTTTATGGCTTTAATCTAATTAGCGGAGGTAACGTTTACGAACCGGCTGGAACATTCTCAGAAGCCACAACAACAATTTCTGCTGACGTAACCATTCACGGTACAGACGAAACCGGCTTTTCACGAAGCCTGACTCTTGCAGCTGCAGACTATGTTGTTAATATTGCTTCCAAGAGAATCGATTCCGTCCGCTTAACTTCCGCACACCTTGACGATTCAACACTTGTTAACAATGAAGGTGTTGGTCTACTTGGTTGGAAAAACTGCAGAGTCGATATCTCTGCCTTTGAAGCACTTCGAGGAACAACCATTCTTGCTTTTGCTGATGCCACTGCAACCTACGCTGAGGAAGCACTCAGATACGATGCAGTCGTTATGCCAAAGATTGCTCCACAAACAGGATTCGGAGCAGCCAAGTACGAAACACTTCCAGCTTGGTATCTTGGACTATTCGTTGACACGGGTGATGCAACATACATCCCAAGCAACACAGATTACCATCAGGTTTCTGTTATTAAGAACCCAGAAAGCACAAGCGGCGGTAACCTCTCAGGACCTTACTTCCAGCCACTACAATACTTCACACTTCCAGGAACACAAGAAATTCCGGAAGACACAACCGCAGGCGACATTGGCGCTGGCTGGCAAATTCTTCAGGGAGGCAAAAAGGTTGGTGTTATCTCTCACGTTCAAACAGTTGAAAGCGGTCTTCCACTTGACCCATATAGATACTACTATTACAACGATCATTACTACGGCTACGAATCAATCCTTGTATCCTCTGAAACAGACGAGGCAACAGCGCTTTCATTCGCACCGCCTAAGGATGATTCACTTGGAGCAAGCACCGTTGATGAAACTACTTCGGGCCTTTCTCTTACTCCAGACAACAATTACGAAGGACCTTATTCACAAGGAACCGGTGATGTTGTCTTTATTGACAATCGCGCAACAATTACCCGCGAAGAGGGTCAAAACGAAGAGCTTAAACTTATAATCCAATTATAATGGCAATCACCGCTTACACATCAAAGTATTACGACGACATTAATACACCGGACACAGCCGGTTTAACTCCTCTGGATAAAAACTACTTAAGGATTTTATTTCAGCCTGGCCGGACGGTTCAGGCACGGGAATTAAACCAGGCTCAGTCAATACTCCAGGCTCAGCTTGACCGTTTGGGTCAAAGCTTGTTCAAGCCAAATAGTGCTGTTGTAGGCGGTGAGTGTAACGTTAATAACACACTAAGTTTCATTGACGTTGTTTTCTCTGCTGAGTCCGATGCAACCACCTTTATCACCGCATTTAATTCTGGTGATAGTTTCAGTGTTACAAGCGCGGATTCAACGACATCTGCTTCTCTTGTTCAAGCCGAACTTGTTAATGGAGCAACATGCCGTCTTTTTATTCAGTATAGGAATTCGGATTCACAAAACGAATCATCTGTTCTTTCATCAGGCAACGTTCTCATTGAAAGCGGGGCAACTTTCTCGGAAACAGCTTTGGTTTCTAATAATGGACGTGCTCTTAGCGCTTCTCTCGAGACCGGTGTTTACTTTGTAAAGGGTGTGCTCGCAGCCAGCACAAACCAATTTGTAGCACGAGCTCTTGAAACAGACGAGCTATTCGATGGATACGCAGTTCTGAAGATTGAAGAAAACCAGGTCGCTGCTGAAACCGATCAAACTCTTTTTGACAACGCAAACGGATCCGCTAACTTTGCTGCTCCGGGTGCTGATCGATATCAAATTAATCTAACACTTGATCTTGTTGAAGATTTCACTGAAGATAACAACTTTGTGGCTCTTCTTGAGATACGAGACAACGAGGTTATTGTGCTTGAAAACGCAATCGACAACTCCGCGAGCACACTTGAAAAGGTTCTTGCTGAGCGCACGTTTGAAGAAAGCGGAAGCTACACAGTTGATAAATTTAGGATTGAGCTTCAAGAGGTTCTTAGCTCGGATTCATACACAGGACGATACAAAAACAGCACTGCTGCTAACGATCTTTCCCAAACCGAGGCTGATAAAAAGTATGCAGCCACGCTTTCTCCTGCCACTGCTTATGTACGTGGTAAAAGAGTTGAGCTCGCAGGACCACTCACCCTCATTGGAGATAAAGCACGAGTTTCTGCAGCTGACCAACGTTCCGGCGTTTTGGAAACGGGTTCAACCGTTGCTAGCATGGGTAACTACGTTGAAGGAAGCTTTAGGAATCTTTCCTCTCCCAACACTGGCGGAGGTATTCCATTCCTTGACGATTACACAAAGACATACAGTCTTCTCGACTCGGGATCTGCGGCAATTGGTACTTGTAAGATCCTTTCCGTTGAGTTTGTTACAGGAACAAAATACCGTGTCTTTCTTCACGCTATTACACTAAACAGCGGAAAGAAATTCGATGACGTTTCAAGTCTTCTTGGAGCTTCAGTCGGGAATTACGGAACAGTTGAGTTTGACATCCAAGAAAGAAACGGAATCAAATTACACGACACGAACATTAATTCCACTCTCTTTAAGCTTCCCTACACAGCAGTTAAGACATTGAATTCTATTCAAGTTTCTGAAAAGGTTAACTTTTCTGAGGCAATGCCTAATAACTCGCCAAACGACAACAGAATCACATTTGATTCCGTTGGCGGTGGAACTTTTGACAAAAGCGCTTCTTCTGTCCTCGTTTACAATTCAACACAAGATGAGGTTCTAGAGACCAGCGACTTCACAGTGGTTTCAAACAGCGACACCGATTCTCTTACATTGGAAATACCAAGTGCCGCTGAAGGCGACAACATCAGTGTTATTGCTACAGTGGTTAAGAACATCACTAACCTCGGTGTAAAAACAAAAACGACCGAAACGATTACTTTAAGCGGAACTCCAGCTCTTGGCGATGTGGTTGAACTACCAGGTGTTTTTCACCTTATCAGTGTTCCCGATACCAACTTTGAGCTTGTTACCGACGGGCAAACAACAACACAATACGAAACAGCTAAGGTACGTTGCCTTAAGGCTGGTGAGACAACCGTGGATGTTGTTCACTGGAGCTTCAGCGGTGGTAATTACTACACCGTGAATAGCTACAGAAATGCTACCGGCGGTCAAGCTAATCTGGAAGAAATCCCTCTTTACAAAGGCGAACGGCTCGGAGACTACTTTGACACACGTCCTTATCCAAACACAACGGACATTCTTGCAATTGATCCCTACAGTGCAATCACAGCGCGGATCGATTACTTCCTTCCACGAACTGACTCGGTGGTGATTCTTCCAAACGGGGAATTTACAATTGAAAAAGGAACACCAGGACTTGATCCTCTTCCTCCTACCACTTCGTCAAATGGTTTGGTTCTTCACAACCTGATTATCCCGCCTTACACATTTAAGGCAACCAATATCGAGGCAGAATCATTCCGTCACCAGCGTTACACGATGGCTGACATCGGAAGAATCGACACACGTGTTTCAAATCTTGAATACTACACTGCGCTTTCACTTCTTGAAAAAAGCGCAAATGACAAAAGTATTTTTGATGACGACGGATCCGCTCGATTCAAAAACGGCCTGGTAACAGACGGATTTAGAAACTTTGCAATCGGCGATCCACGAAACGAATCCTTTCTTTGTCACTACGAGCGTGAACGCGGACACCTTTATCCCGCATTTTCCGCTTACAGTGTTCCATTGGAATTAACATCCACCGCGGGTGTTGACATCAGTGCAGATACGGAGTTCGCACAAAGCGGTGTTCACAATGAAGCACTAACACTTCCTCACAACGAGGTTAATTATATCAGCCAACCTTTTGCTACACAATTTACAAGTGTTCAGCCTTACGAGTACGTTGCTACTCTTGGTTCGATGATCCTTGCTCCAGAGGTCGACACATGGAACGATACTATCACTGCTCCTGAAATTGATTTTGATATATTCGGCGGAACAGGTTTATTTGATTCAATTCTCGACATTAACGAGCGCGTTGAACGCTTTGAGCAAAGATTCCAGCCAGGATGGAGAGTGGTTGAACGACGTGGGAACTTTCGCGCTGCTGAAAGAATACTCACCGAAACGGAGGTCGCTCAAGAGCGAATTGAACAATCCCTTGGTGAATTTGTAACGGATGTTAAGATTCGCCCATACGCACGTTCAAAGGCGGTTTACTTCAAAGCAGAAGGTCTCAAGCCAAGCTCCAAGTTTTACCTCTTTATTGACGGCATCGATGTAACAAATTACGGACACCTTTTAACACAAAACGACATTGTAAATAGTCATGATCACACCGAAACGGCTATTCTTACAAATGACATCGAAACACAGGTGACTAAGTTTCTTACCAACAATGTTTCAGTTCCAACATGGTTCGGAACTCGCTGGTACAACTTAAAGGCATCTGATCGAGCTTATGCAACCGATCCAGCTAATCGTATTGCTGGAGCGGACAAGGCATTTTGGAGCTACGTTAAAACAATCATTGAAACAGTTGAGGCAGGAACAGGATCAGAGGCTGAAAAACAAAGCCAGATTAACTCCCTTCTTCCTGGCTTTGATCAAAGCAGCTTGGCTCAGTACGACGGAGCAGATGAGGCAACACTTCTTGAAGCATTTGTTCCTTCGGACATTATCTCGGATGCAGACGGTGCGGTTGAAGGTGTTCTTATTATACCTAACAACGAAAGCCTCCGGTTCTCTTCTGGAGAGAAAACTGTTACCATTACAAACTCTCCTCGTAACCTGGAAGAGGAATCAACAAGTAACGCGCTTGCTAAATTCATCTCCAACGGTCTTGAGATAAACAAGCAGCCCATAAGCATCAGTGCTACACTTCCTCGGATCACAACAACGTTGGTAACCGAAAGAAGAACGTGGCGCCGGAGTGACCCTATTGCTCAAACCTTTACAGTCACAGATGACACGGGTATATTTGCCACGTCTATTGACCTCTTCTTTGCAGGAAAACCAAGTGAGAGCACAAAGGTTCCTGTTAAATCTTACATCGTAACAACTGTTAATGGTTACCCAACCGGTGACATTGTTCCTGGAAGTGAGTCAACAGTTAACTGGGAAGACGTTTTAACAAGTGCGGACGGATCGCTCGCAACCACGTTCAAATACCCTTATCCTGTTTATCTCTCGGCTGACACTGAATACGCAGCTGTTTGTTTCTCCCCGAGTTCAGATTACATGGCTTACATCTCTGAACTTGGAGGTGATAAAACGGATCTTATCACAGGTCGAATTATCACATCTCAGCCAGCTCTTGGATCATTCTTTGCAAGCTCCAATAAAACCACATGGACGGCAATGCAAAACAAGGATTTGAAATTCACGCTCAAGCGTGGATCATTTGCTACTGGTCAAACAGCTCAGTTGGTTGCCAAGCCTCAAGTTGGAACACACATTGGAGAAATCGAGCCAGCACTCATTCCAAACAACAGTGGTTGGAATCCTCTTACCTGCACGGTTACAGTCGAAGCACCTTTCACAACGGTGGTCGACTCCGACGGTAATATAACAAAGCCTCTTTTTGAAGGTGGCGTTACCGCTACCGCGACTCCGATCTTCAGTCCTGCTGATGATTCGATCGAACGTATCGAGATCACGAAAAAGGGATTTGGTTATCTTGAAGCTCCACTGGTTACAATCACCGATGGAACAAAAACAGAAACACTACTGGGAACACTTCCGAGATACAACGTTGGTGCATTTTCCTTGAATCAGAAGGCGATTAACCTTGGTGGTAAAACATCCATCCGAAACGAAGTTTATCTTAACGAAACCAAGTACGATGTTAAAGCGGGTCTTCCGGTTGAGTACATCAGCAATGAGAACCACAACATCCAGGGATCAAACATTGATAAAACACAGCTTAGAACATTCTTTAGCTCCAGCGACGAAAGGCTTACTCCCGTTATTAACAGGGACCTTTCACTGGAAACACGGGAATACTTTATCTCTGAAACCGGTCCAACTTCTCAGTATGTTAGCAGAGAAATTACTTTGGATAATCTCAGCGACCAGGTTGATTTCTATCTTGACGTAAACAGACCTTCATCCACATCGGAGCTGGAAGTATATGCTCAGCTTAAGGATACAAACGGAAGCATTATCTCAAGCAGTGAAACAGACACGGATTGGCACACAGTTAGTCCGTCTAGCCCAACCACAATTCCGATCAACGTAAATAGAGCGGAATTCAGCGAGGTTCGATTCACGCTTAACACCGATCCAACAGAGTTTAGCTCTTTCATAATTAAGATTGTTCTTCGAGGAGAATACTACGGCGACGCACCATTCGCTAAAGATCTTCGCGCGATTGCAACCGTTTAATATGGACGAATCAAAAAGACAAATCCAAAACAATCCTCATTTGGTAAAAAATCTAAACACGGGTGTTATCCTAAATACTGATAACGACGGCTACAAATCAGCCCTTGCTCGTAAAAAAAGAAACAAAGAAATCAAAGCTCTCAAACGGGAGGTTGGGGATTTAAAAGAAAGACTTATTAAATTAGAAGCTTTAATCTACAGTGATAAATAGATACACACAGGAAATTAATCTATGGCCTTTGACTTTACTTTAACAAGAATTGATAACACCGACACGTTTAAGGAGTGGGCGGATAAATGTAATGCGATAATCGACGGCCTTAACGCCACCGACTTTGTTACAAACACACAGGGTATAATGACTCTGTCCTCCAGCCAAACGGTAACGGGGACAAAGACGTTTACTCAGTCCACCGCATTTTCGGGAGGATTAACCACCACGTCCAACTACACTCTTGGTGGTTCGGTGGGTGTGATTAATACTCCAACTCTCACGATCAATTCGGGTGATTCCACGCTTGGTAACGGATTGGAAATTGTTGGAGCAAGGGGCATTTCTCTTAAGTCCTCCTCCGCTTCAAACGCCATTTCGCTTGCATTCGAAAACGCGGGAACACCAGAAAAACTTCGGTTTGACTATGCTTCTACAGGCGGTGTATTCGAAATTGCTGATGGGAACAAACTTGCTCTTGCTGGTTCTACACCGACCATAACGGTCAACAACTACGACTGGATCCTTCCCGGAACTTCTCCAGGTGCTACCCCTTCTCTTTTGAAGTGGACAGGAAGCGGTAACAACCTTGATTGGCTTGCTGAAAGCGCTTTGGCCGCTGACATTGTTACTGATGTTCGTGATATCCTTCAGAGCTCAAACTTTACTTTGCCAGTTAATCTTATCCCCGTAGGAACGATGATCGCGGTGGATGCAAGGATCCTTGATTCTTGGGATACCGCTGGAAGCCCCGCTGAATACACTGTATGGAGTGGAGCTCCTGGCTGGATTCCGTGTGACGGTCAATCCCTTTCTTACGACGAAAACGCAAGCCCCGAAGACGTTGTTTACAAAGAACTTGTTCAACTACTTGAGGGTGACATCGCTTCTACCAGCGGCAGTACAACGCTTCCCGACGCAATCGGTTCTCCAGCAGAAAACCCAATCGGTGGTAATGACATTGTTTATCTTATTAAATACAAGAGCGATGATTCCACCGCATTTGCAGTTACCACAACAACTGGATCCGTTGGAGCATCCGGAATTAATCTTTTTGACACAAACGGAACCAGCGTAGGTTCCTTTGATATCACCGGTGGTAAGGTCGGACTAAACATCGACACATCCGTTTTCTCATTTGATGGAGCCGGAGCTCTTACCGCAGACGTTGACACAGCTGCAACAGCAGACACCATTGCTAAAAGGGATTCAGCAGGAACACTCACAGTCGCTGATCCAACAGAAGACAACCACGCAGCTACAAAATCATTCGTTGACCGTGCAGTTGGTGAAGTAGGAAGCGTTCGCGCTTTCCCTGAGCTTATGGATGGTCACCAATCCCACGTCGAGTTCTCACAGAGGTCCATGACATTTGTGGATCGATACGGAAGAGGCGTTTTCTCTGGTAATAATAAGGACCAACGATCCGGCGTTAGCGGTGGCTTTCCGATTGGTTGGGCTTACGCCTTTTCACCGATTACAGATCGAGAAGCCAGCTTTTCACGTACTTTCGCAACCTGCTACCAGTACTTTTTCGCTGATGAAGAAAACGGTATTCTTTATGGAAGCGGAAGAAATCTTGAGGGCGCAATCGGACACCGCGATCGCGGAACCGGAACAGACTTTGCAGACTTCTACACACAAACAGGTGATGGTCAAAACACAATTTACAACGATCAAACCGTTGAAGAACCTATTCCTGCAATGCTACCTCAAAAAAGTGACTGGCCAGCAAACGCAGTAACGCTAGACACGGTTTCTTATACAAACGAAGAACAAGAACCAGGTCTTATTGTCAAGACAAAAGATGGCGTTGGTAACACATACGTTGGCGATGATCGTTTTCAGGGTTTCACCAAATACGAAACCACAGACGGCATTCCTTACACACGAGGTTGGCTCATTGGATCAAGTGATAACCACAAAGGCGCGCTTGGAACTGGAAGCACCGCCGAAACATCCTACCTGACCTCGGGTCCACTTGTTTTTGGACTTAACAGCGCAGGATCAAGTCTTTGGGCGGTGTTCGGTGTAACTAATGCAGAACGCACAACCGGCATTACCACTACCGTTTCATCCACCCCAGCATTCAAAGGACAAGTTAACAAACGCTTTCACTACTACAAGCGTAACGCTACTCTTGCTGGCGGTCTTGGAGTTGATAATTCGGCCGCTCTCGCAGCTTGGAAAACTGAGCTTGGTTTAAGCGGGTCAGAAACATTTGATGACTTTTCCTACTACATTAAAAAGCACGTTATTAATGGTCACGGTACCTGGCTTATAGTTGGTAAACCCGGTAATGAAAGCGACAACGAACTTTGGTTCGCTGGATACAACTCTATAGGACAAGGCGGAAACGGATCCACAGCCGACAGCGTAGCGCGGCACATTCCGGCTTTGGATTCAGGAACAACTCTTTCTTTAAGTCTTTCCACAGTTGGCGGTACCAGCAACAGGGTGTTTCAATCCTCTACCGATCACAACTTTGAGGACTTTGAACAACTCTCAATTGGTAGTTCACGATACCTAATTATTCGCGGTGATGCTTCTAACGCAAACCTCGATACACACTTCAGGCTTTTCCCAGCAGCTTCTGAAAGCGCTGCATACACAGCACTGACCTCGGGCGGAACAACCAGCGGGTATGCTAACGCTAACATTGGCGGTGTTATTAATCACCACAAAAAGCTAAAAGGTATATTCGACATCTCCGTTGGAGCAGAACATGAGTGGGGTGCGTATCACTTTATTCTAGCACGAAGAACCACAGACACAACTACATCCGCAAGTGAACTCGACTCCCTTCCCGAAAGCGAGTTTGATTCCGTGAGTGTTATGTCATGGGGACGAAATAGCCAAGGTCAGCTTGGTCTAGGAAACACTACCGATACTCGGACACCTACTACGGTTACGCTCGGAACAAGTGATCGCCCAGTTGACATTGTTGCTGTCTCCACCAGCTACAATACCTACATTGTTACCGAGGATTCAGCGACTGAGAGAAGAACTCTTCACACGGCTGGATACAACGCCCACGGTCTAACAGGTCACGGTCTCAGCGGAAACATCAAAAGATTTACTGTACCAGCTAACATTAACGCGTTTGGTAGTGTTAAAGAGCTTTTTGTTTCATCCGGTCCGCTATGGCAGGGCGGGTATACGGGATACGTATTCATTGTTGTCCAATCAGATAGAGATCCAAATACTCACGCTTTGTTTGCTGGTGGATTTAATAATTACGGTCAGTTTGGATCCTCGGCCTTTATGAACTTGCCAACATCCAGTTTCATAAGAATTAGATTTCCGGAGGATCCAAAGAACATTGTTTCAATGCAAACCAACAATGGACAATCCTACTTTGCTCTTTGTAAAACAGAGGAGGCAGGAGAAACTGCAGAGGAATTTGCTGCTAAAGCGGGACGGGTTTACGGAACGGGTTACGCATCGTATTACCTGGGCCAAAACAACAGTGAACAGAACCACAGACCGTCTTGGCACCCAGTTGATGGACAGATCCTGTCTACATAAAAGATATATACTAATAACATGGCTACAACACCAACAAGAATTATTTTAAAGCACTCGTTTTCATCCGGAGAAACACCAGACGCGGATTCACTTCGGTCGGGTGAGATTGCAATTAACGCTGCAGACCAAAGAATCTTTTTCCTCAACGAAGACGGTGTTTTGGTAACAAACGACCTTGACGTTTCTACATCGGTAGCTACCGAGGTAACCGATTACTTTGCCGGCGTTGGTATTATTACGAACATTAGTGTGGACTCCACCGGTGATCTATCAGCGGTTTATTCAGACGGAACAACAGCAATTATTGGTAACATCAAAGGCGACATTGGCCAGGGTGTTCAAGTAAGTGGCATCGTTGATTACGGAAATGATCTTCCACTTTCAACTTCAAGTCCCGCACTTGACCCCGTCCTTCAGCGTGAAGGTACCTGCTTTATTGTTAAGATTGGTGCAACAGACGCAGGCGGTGGAGCATTCGCAAGTGGAACACCTCACCTCTTTGTTTACAACGGTCCCGACTACTCCCCAGAATCTTGGGACGATCTCGGTGATATTGCAGGTGTAACAGGAGCAACAGGCCCTGCCGGACCAACCGGAGCTACAGGTGCAGCTGGTTCTGCTGGAGCAGCCGGACCAACCGGAGCGACAGGACCTCAAGGACCACGCGGTTTGATCGGACCTCAGGGTGACGTAGGGCCAGAAGGACCAACCGGAGCTACGGGACCTGCAGGAGGACTAAGCACAAGACCTTATGTTTACTGCTATGACATTCCAGTTGAGGATTTCGCGGGAGGAACTAATTTGGAAGTCGGTGACGTGGCATACGTAATGACTTTAAATATGAGCGGGATGACATTCCGAAGAGCGGAGATTGATCTTCCTCGTTGGGATACAAGCAACCAGCAAGAGCCTCAGTTTAAAATTAACGTTGAGTCCGCTGCAGGATCTTCCACAAACCTTACCACTGTAAACTTTGCAGATGCTGGATTTCCTGTTACCCCAGCGCATCCTTCCGGAAGCGTTCAAACCCCGTTTTTCACTGGAACATCAAGTAATGTTAGTGTTGGTGTGATTCAGCATACTGCAATTGTTATTGAGTGTACAGACAACGGTCAGTTTCTCGGTGAAGAAAGCGGCTATGATGGTTACGAATCTGTTACTGATTTTGTACGTCTTCGGCTTTACTTTGATGTGAGTGATTTCTAATAGCATATATAATATATGCCCAGAAGATCCCGATCCGATCGGCCGAGAAATAAGTTTAGTATTCGGTCTGTTACTGAAAGCCCAGACAGCTCTATTGACACAAGGCCTGTCTTTTGTCTTGTTGTCCCTTGGATGGCCTTGGGTGGAGCTGACCGTTGTGGTCTCGATTTGATGTCCCATTATAGGGATAGGGGATTTCGCATTGTGGTTATTTCAACACGAAAAATGCGGCTTGATTGTCAAAGAGAAAGTTCCTTCTCCGCTCTTGCAGACGAAATACACTCCACGCAGGACGTTTCGGGTGTTATTAAAAAACTACAGCCAGTTTATACAGTTGTTAATAACTCGCACGAAGCATACGATCAAGCTAAAGCGATTAAAGAAGTTGCCCCCGATACAAAGTTAATCTCTTTGTTTCATATGATTTTAAATCCCCCGTGGGACTTTGAGAAAGCTCTTCAGAAAGGAACACCATTCGATTTGGTGTTAACTGTTTCAAATAAGCTTGGCAAAGAACTTGCTGACAAAGGAGTTTCGAAGAAGATAATTAAAACCCTTTATTGGTTCGGGTTTCCGGAAATAGACAATGCCGCTTCAAAAAGAATAGAGCTTGATGGTCCTGCTTTTATTCTTTGTCCCTTTCGCTTTCACTTTCAAAAGCGTCCCGAGTTTGTTTGTGACATCGCAGCTGAACTTAAAAACATGATACCGCATTCTATGATGCCGGTTTTTCTTTTAGTCGGAGACGGAGAGCTTTACTCAAAAATTAAAGAACGTGCTGCGGCCTTGGAAGTAAGCGAATGGATACAGTTTAAGCGCGGTGTTGATTACCAGGAAATGAATGATCTATACCGCTCAGCAGCCGCGCTGGTTTGTCCCTCAGTCGACGAGGGTATACCTCTTACATACTTTGAAGCAATGCAATGGCTAGTTCCATTGGCGGTTTCGGATGTTGGAGCGGTTAAAGAACTTGTTCCTTCTGAATATCTAATCGACTTTAAATCAGAAAACGAAGCTTTGAAATATGCAAAGCTACTTTCTAAACACTTGGCCGGTCAAAGTCAATGTGAGATTAACGCGAGCGAAGATCTGGTCAACAAAGGGTTTTCCAAAAGTGTTTGGGAACAATCAGTGATGAAATTAATAGGATGAAATTTACTGCACACATAGGATTGGGTAAAACAGGAACATCGGCTATTCAAACCGCTTTAGATAGGTACCCTGGTTCTTTGGCCAAGAAAGGTAAATGGCCTGTTCTCGAGGGCGGAGAAACCCTTAATCACAAATTTCTTAGATTGCCTCAGACCTCGGAGAAAACTGAAATATTTTATAAGACAATTATAAAACATTCCGAAAAAAGCGGTTGTGATCACATTGTTTGGTCTAACGAAGCTATCTCTAACAACCCCGAGATGATCCATCTTTTTAGGGATTTGGGACGGAGGAATGATGTTGATGTTAATGTTATACTTTATGTAAGGGATCCGGTAAAATGGTTAAAGTCCGCTTGGGATCAGTGGGGTCTTGTACACAAGGTTCTAAGAGGAAGGTATTATAAAAAAATCGGAAAGGACGAAACCAATCACCTAACGTTTTCCAGATGGTTTAAAACCTGGGGCAAAGGAACTTATAATAGCTGGAGGAGATGGCAACATATTGCTGACATCAGGGTTTACAAAGAAGGAGAGAACATAATCGATGACTTTTGTCAAGCAACAGGGTTGGATCTTGATAGACTAAGAGCGTATGAAACCCCCGAGTCGTCTGAGGTCTTATCCAGAGCAATTTACAACAATACCTATTTGGAGGCTGTTACTCCTCACAAATTTGACTTTTATACAACATACGGGAAACTCGATGAATACGCAAAAAGATATTTTTCTATTCCAAGCATTGAGAAGTTTGCAAAGATCCTCAAATCACCCGACTTGCAATTCGGTAATCCTGCAA
>Ga0181420_1000397_pt1 | contig 17688 bp, 24 predicted proteins | sample 43SPOviralmetaG_FD_130145 | JGI IMG/M metagenome (GOLD analysis project Ga0181420, IMG submission 130145) | Marine viral communities from the oligotrophic San Pedro Time Series (SPOT) site, San Pedro Channel, CA, USA - 43 SPOT_SRF_2013-05-22 | ecosystem: Environmental > Aquatic > Marine > Strait... | reverse complement strand
CCATAATTAATTTATCCTTATATCATTTATCATTACAATACAATATAGTGATATTATTGCAGAAAGTCAAGTGTTTTCGTTGTTTTTTTTGATTTAGTTTGTGAACATATCCCAAAACATATCTATCATCAGAGCGATGACACCACCACCTATAATGGTTCTCCATTTGGTCGTGCTTTGTCTATGTTGGGTATTTAATTTGGTTTCGGCCCATAGTCCTGTTTCGGGATTGAATAGATTTTCTTTGATAAATTTGATGTCCTCGTGAATATCTCCAAGTTTAGTATCAAATTCTGTATGTAACTCAACAACTCGTCTGTCTTGTTCGTCCAAACGATATTCTATAAGTTTTAAGTTTTCTTTATCTATCTTATTCATATCAGTAATAAATATAACTAATCAAGAAATCTGTCTATTTTTTGACTGGTTTTTTCTTCCAATTTCTTCTTTTTCTTGGTTGTGGTTTACCTCTTTTGTAGGATTTAGTCAATTGAGCCTTTAAAAGTCTTTTCTCTTCATTTAAATCATTAATTTCTCTTTCTAATGATGTAACTTTACCTGCTTGGAATAATCCTAATCCTACAACTCCGGTTATACTACCTATTGCTACTCCTAAGTATATCCAACCTAATATTTGTAATGTTTCCATTTTAACTCCTTAATATTATTACTCCTGGATTATCGTTCCAGAAGTCATCTATCGTGAATCCTTGTATTTCACAAGTCTCACGAACTATTTTTTTCATCTTTTCACTTTTACCAGTTATGATTTTAACTGGAAAGTTGTTCATATTGTAATGTAGAATTAATAAGTTTGCTAACTTATATTCTACTTCGTCGTGTTTAAAACCGTGTAGGTCTATCTCCGTCATCTTTTTTCGTCCCCACTACCTCATACAACTTATTAAAAGTTTCGAGTGGTAATCTCTTTTTTAATTTAAAGTGTTCAGTAGCTATCTCTTTTGATGTCTTTAATACATCAATAGTATCTACTACTTCTTCTGTTCTTTTATTCACTAATTTGAATCGCATACTATATTGTCCTCTTGATGTTCTACCATTTGTTCTATCCATATATCGAATATGTCTAACTGAAATCTCTGACCCTCTTCTCCACTATCTTGAATTATTTTTGATAGTTGTGATAATATCTGTAAACTTTGTTGAGTCATATGATTAGGATTGAATATGACTCGTATGTCATATGTGGGATTTTTTGGAACAACACTACTAATCCTCTCTTCTAATCTATAATCTGTATTTGATTGTTCTAACTCTATGTATTTTTTAATAAGTTCTTCATCTGGTATCGTAATATGACTACACCAAGGTTCTAACTCTCTTAATAAATTTATTTCACAAGATTCTTCAAGTTCAAAACCTATATTATATACCGGTGTAACAATTGGTTTTAGATACTCATCGTGTTCTACCGTAGTCCCCCATTTTCTAATGAAGTTTCTCGTAGAACGAACATTTTGTGATAACCACTCATCAGTTTCTCTATTTTTCATAAAGACTTCACCATTTGGATTTCTTTTTGCACCATCTGCAAATCTACTACCTCTACAAGTCATATGATATACACAACCCTCTCGTGTTTGAATTACTTTATATCCTGCTAAAATAAATCTATTGAATATATCTGAATCTTCTTTTGATTGTGGTGCAAATAGTTTATCGTGTCCACCAATCTTTTGGAAGTCCTCTTTATAGATTGCCCAAGGTGCGAATATACCCTCAGTAGTTTGTCGTGTTGATACATACTCATTGTTATACCAATTCAATAACTCTTGTTCTTTAAATTCTTCTGGTTCAATACCGAAGTCCATTATTACCTTTTCTGGTCCTTGTGGATGTAGTGGTGGTTCTATTCTTGTTCCACTCACAACCACACCTGGTTTGATATGTTTTAGTATCTTGTCATCAAGACCTGGTAAAGAATACATATCTGCGTGATATATCATCACAATATCGTTTGTTGCTATATCAACCAATGTATCATATAGTATTGTGTGTCCTAATCTCGTTGGACCATTATTTCTATGTATTTTTACATTAGAATCTTTCTCTGCTATTTCTTTCATCCATTCCCAAGTTCCGTCGTCTGAAAAATCATCTGCCATACATATCTCGTGTCTGTATCCCAAATTCTTTCTGATTGATTCATAACTCCATTTCAAATATTTTAGGTTTGACCTTGATGGTTGTATGAATGATATTGTTTTATCCATTATTGAATTCCTTGTTCACTTTCTTAAAATCTTCTAACCACGCCTCTTCGGTGTAGTATTTATTAAATAATTCTTTTGTCTGTTCCGAACACTCTTGGTAAAAACCCTCATCATCATATAGTTTTTTTAGTATTCTTTGTGCTCCTCGAATATCTCCCAATTCCACGGTAGTTTGTGGGTGTAGTAAATCTTGTGTATCCAATCCACTATATCCCAAACAAGGTGTTCCGTGATATGATAAGTTCATACTAAATGTTCCTGCTGCGTGTGTTCTCATCATATGAATTCCGACTTTATATTTACCACACTCATCAATCCACTCTCTCCACGACATATAAGGTAAATATTTTATATCTGGAATCATATCCTCTTCCGGTTGTTTTCTACCCATTGATACATTTGTGATTGGTTCATTGACTGAGTGGGCTATCAAATAACTATCCAATCCACTATACCAACTTGTGAAATTACCACCCAAGATGATTCCTTCTTTATCACTTGAATATTGAGTACTATCTAAACCCTCTGGTAACATAAGAGTTCTCATTACTCTTACATCTTTACAACCCAATCCTTTATAGTATTTAACATCTGATTTATTATGACACCAAACCCAATCTGCATTTCTTATATTTTCAATGAATTTAAATTGTTGTTCAACTGAATAATCCTGAAAATACCAATGTGGGCCTTCTTGCATTACTACAATTTTATCACACCATTGTCTGAATGAATTAATATCCATATCCGGTTTGGTCTTTGGTATCGTAACTACTCCTAAATCATATTTTCCTTTTGGTATTTGACTATAAGGACACCAATCTGCGTCCATCATTATTGACCACGCAATATCATTTCTGGCATTTGGAAATGTTCTATCTACTTTACCTACAATCTGACTCTCTGAAAAAAATACTACACTACCGAACATATAACTCCCTCATAATCTAAAAACTCTCTCTGTTGTCCTTTTTGAAAATCATAAACACCTTTTTCTAACCCAATATATTTTTCAACCTTTAAAGCACCATATTCTATATAATCATCAACACATTTTTTTACATCTGGAAATAATCCATAGTCATCAAATATAATTGTTTTTACACCCAAGTTTAGTGAGTTTTCAATATCACTTCCAACTGAAGAATATGTGTGAACACAATCTACGAAAGAAACATCTATATCCTGTATGATATCTGCCCAACCTCTCTCTCCATATGAGTCTTGTCTGATATAAGTAATATTTGAGAAGTCGTGTCCCGTATCAGACTTTATATCAACCTCTACTTCATCATAGTATTCATTATTAGATATTTTCTTTTCAATAAAAATGGTGTTATCACCTTGTTGAGTTGGAAGGTTATCATTTATTGTAAACACATTTTTGAATACTGTGGATAATATCATTGTTGAATAACCATAAGCACAACCAACCTCAACTATGTTTTTTTTGTCATAGTTTTGAAAATAGTTTATCAAGTCCTCTTTAAATGTCAATGAAGTCGTGATAAGGTTTTGGGTTTTACACACTGACTCTTCTAATACTTTTTGTTGAATATTTTTCATTTTATCTCTGATATCGTTTTGAATTGTAACTTGTATTGTGATAATAAATAGTTTATAACTCTTTGAAAATGTAAATAATTTTTCTCACTCCAAACATTATCATTCCAATCTCCTTGAATATGTGATTGAAACATAAAGGTTTCCCCATATAAACTTATGTCATCTGTTTCGTGTATTCCATCTGCTCCTATGAAATGTTGTGTGTTAAAATTAATACTCTGATTTATCTGTTCGTGTTGTGCGACCCATTCAAAGTTTTCACTAACTACTTCTGCAGCTTCTTGTGATATTCCCCAACCTGGTGCTCTGAATCCTTTTGGTTTGTGTCCACATTGTTCCCATAGGTATAAACTATCTTTAACTCTATCTATCGCCTCATCTTTATTTAATTCTAAGAACTCTTGTTCACCTATTTCTTCTTTAGTATATTTCTGAACATCGTGAAAGTGTCCGTGATTTGCCAGTTCAACCCAGTCAAATTGTTTCCAATACGATACCCAGTCTTTTGTTAATTTATACTTGTGATGATAATAACTTGGACAAAATAGGGTAAATTTGACCCCAAATTCGTCGTTTAACGACTTTAAATAATCAACTTGGACATCACCCTCACAACCCCAACCTTGTTCAGGGTGTAAATCATCTATTGCTACAACTAAGTTCATTTCTTTAATTCCTTCTTATTAAATGGTTCTTGACTATGATATAATTTATTTAGATTACCCTTTGATACTTCATTATATTCTTTATACCAGTTTCTAGTTGACCTTTTGAAGTGTGTGTTTTTTGATTGGTCTTCCCCTTTGACATAGTTTCTTTTCTTTGGGTGATTTCTATTATGAACTTTCAATATATTTTTAATAACATATTGTCTATAATTTTCTCCCATATGTAATCTACAACTTTCTAAAAATGCACTATCATCTCCATTCATATAGACTGCTGGTGGGATATTAGCACCACTTCTCAATAAGTCTGATGATATCACCAATCCACTTCCGTCAAACTTTGGATATGAAATCATCTGAACATCTAAATCTGTTGTTTTGGAATTAACTTTATCCATTTCATCTTGACTCATAGTATATCTAATAGACCAAGGTGATGACTCTGCTAATTTTGTATCTTCTGGTGTGTTCATATCATAATAAGGTTTATCAGTAAATTCAGGATGCTCTAGGATTTTCCAACTTTCGTCCCACATTTTTCTTATACCAAAAGTAGTGATAAATCTGTTGATATTGTTAGACTTAGAGTGTTCCATTAGTTGTTCCAACACTCCAAACATCTGTCTTGGCATTAAACAATCTGATTCACCCCAAATCACATAGTCAAAATTATCACATTTATTATTCAGTTCTCTACGATAATCTGCCATAGTATATGGTTTATCGTTTTGTTCATAAAATAGACTGGTAAACCCATAATCATTTTCTAAATCATTAATTGTTTGTTTGATTTCAAATAGTTTTTTACCACTCTCACACTCCTCAAAGTATTGAGACATATTCCACATTATCTCAACTTCCACATTTTCTTTGTTATCAACATCTTTTAGTGCTAAATATACTGACTTTATATATTCCTCAATCATTTCAATCTCGTAGAACATACAATGACAACCTATAATATACTTGTTATCTAATTTCATTTTTTATTACCTCTAATAATTCTGTATAATTATTTTTGTTGGTCTGATTTACTTTGTGTTCATATGTCTTCCCATTTATATCACCTATAACATCAAAAACTGGAATACAATTTTGATTTGATAACTTTTGGAAGTATGAGTTTTCCCCAAAGTAATTTGGTCTTAATTCTTTTCCCTGTGTTATGTAAGTTATAACCGGTCTATCCCATAAACAACTCAAAACTGTATTACCACCACAAGGTGATATAAAATAATCCGTATTTGCCATTATCATCATTTGTGTAGTATTATAATCAAACTCATCAACCAAGTCATCAAATAAGTGAACTCTATCAAAGTATTTTGGTAAGTCTCTATCTGAAATATTTCCAACTTCACTTACATCTGCCCTAATGTCTAATCCCATTTGAACACTACCCATTTCATTTTGGTCTACCGGAAATTCTGTATTTAATGGTCTTTTGTAAATTACTTCATAACCTTTACTTGTTAAATAAGTAAACATATCATATAAGCATTTTATATCAAAATAACCAAATGGCGTATGACCATGCTCAACATTGTATTTATTAGATATGAAAACCATTTTACCCATATCATAATTTTTGTTCTCATAATGTTTTCTATAAGGTGGAACTTCCCACTCATCATAATTTAAAACACCGGGTTCTAACTCCGAATTTATTCCGTGTATCCAATTGTTTGGTATGTCGTTTAAACCAGCTGCAGCATTATCAATTGTTCTGTAATTGAATTCCTCTCTTACATCATTACAAAAATAATAAAATGATTTCATACCCTTTGAAGTAATTACGGTATCTAATTTACCTCGATTGTGTAGTGAATATACATAAGGCATTGTAAGTGCTAACTCTACACCGAACTCCGGATTTGTTTTTACAATCATTTACTAACCTGTTTTATAACTTGAAATCCCTCTGCGAAATGACAATTGGATTGTATTCCTCTGAACTTTGCCAATGTTGTTAAATTTTCTGTCACATCAAGACCAACTTTTTTATACTTTTCAAATTGACTTTTATGACACTCTGCTGCTTTTATCTTATCATCAAATGAGTTTGTTATATCACGATAGGAATTTATTCTCATTGGATTGTCGGTGTGTCTTGGTATTGGTATTTGTTCATAACAATATACATTTGGAACATATCTTGCTGCAGCCATTGTTGTTTTAAATGTTGCTATGTGGTCTTGATTACTATCTCCTGACCAATGAGTATAAATAGTATCTATCTCATAAAATTTTATAATTTTTTCTAATTCTGATACACTCTCTAAATTAAATGGAACATTTAAATCTTGAAATGATAGATAGTATACTTCATCAACACCAAGAACCTCTGCTGCACACTGGGTTTCTTTTTTTAGTTGTTCGTGAGAACGAATAATTTTACCTGTGGTTTTATCTACTGATTGGGTATCAGTCATACAAACATAAATAACCTTGTCTCCATTATCTTTATGATTTATTAAAGTGCCACCACAACCAAATTCAATATCATCTGGGTGTGCACCCACTGCCATTACATTTAAACTCACAATACTATCTCGTCCCAATATCTAGTGATAGTTATTTCACTTGGTTCTTTAAGTTCAAGTTTATCACCGAACTTTTCTGCTAGTATCACATCAATAAAGTTGATACCCGCAATAGTTGTAAATATTGAACCACCACCAAATCTTGGATTAATTTCAGTTAATTTGGGAACTCCATCTTTGTCCTCTTTCATCTGAACACATAATGGTCCACGAAAACTTTGGTCTTCAAAGAAGTTTTGTAAAAAGGTAATGATATCTCTATTGAGTTCTATTTTACCACAAGTGGAATTACCACCCTTAACATTAACTCTCTTTCTCGGAACTATTATCTTGGTTTTATCTGTTAGTAAAACATCAATAGTCCACTCTTGACCTGGTAAATACTCTTGATATAATGTCATTTGTCTATTTTCAACTGCGGCTATGTGTCCTGCATTTTCAAGTAATTCAAATCCACGACTACCTCTACCCATAACTGGTTTTTGAATCATTGGTAAACTCAAATCTTCCCAACTTAATTCTGTTTGTGGCATTTGAAAACCATAGAAAGTTTTATAGTGTTGGTAGAAATCATATTTGTCTTGACATAATTCAATTAGTTTTTCATCACACATATATGCATTTTCATATTTTGATAAGTGAACTAAATCCTCTTCACCCGTAGGTAGAATTAAATCTGGTTTTTCCTTTTTGATTATCTCATCATATTGATATAGACAATCTGGCACTTTACTGACTAAATATGGTTTATCTACCCACTCAAATCCTGCAGCATATTTATCACAATCAGTTCCAATGATTTCTATTCTATCTTTGTATTTTGATTTGTTAATCATTTTAATTACTGATTGTCCGGCGATACCACCGACATAAGTAATCATTATTTTAAACTTCTTGTCCTTCGTTTGAAGTTCTTGTAGTCCCATTACTTCTTCTAAATCCATTAAATTAACCCCTTGATTTCATCTTTGGTAAATTGTTCTGCTTCATTAGAATATAATCCGTCTTCTGATATCTTCTCGTGTAGATTCTCTCCGACTTGTAGTCCAATGGTTTTCACATTCAACTCTTTACCCTCTGGTAAATACTTTTCTGCCATAGCGTCAAGTAAATCTCCCATACTCATTGACTTCATACTTGGGAAATGAAAATGACTTGTTGTGGCATTTTCCATACAATCAAATATTAAATCAACTGCTTGGTTCAATGTCCAAAAATATCTTGTTGCTGCTGGGTCTGTTACGATAATCTCTTCACCCTTTTGTAGTTTGTCTTTCCAAATACATAATACCGAACCCGTTGAATACAACACATTACCATAACGAACTATTCTGAATTTGGTCTGTGGATAATCTTGTTCAAATTGTGTGAACATTCTTTCCATAAGATATTTACTCGCACCATATGTTCCTGTGACTTGTGCTGCTTTATCTGTTGAGATACCAATCACGAACTCTACATCATTTTTGACTGCTTCTTCCAATACATTCATACTACCAATAACATTAGACTTGATACACTCTCTACCTTGTGTTTCTGCTAATCCAACGTGTTTAAATGCTGCCAAGTGAAATACACCTGTTATACCTCTCATTAATCTTGGTAATGTAAAGTCATCACAAATATCACCTGTGTGGATATCTAATTTACTATCTTTGTATTTAGATTTTAATTCTATTAATTTACCCTCGTTTCTTGATACAGTAATTACCTCTCCACCTTGTTGTAGAATTCTTTCAATTAACTCTCCACCAAGAAATCCTGCTCCTCCGGTTATTAAGTATTTTTTTCCTTGTTCAATCTTAATCATCATTGATTCTCCTCATTTAAGTATTTGTAAGTTCTTTCCATCCAGTCTGAAACAACTCCATCGTGTTTCCCCGGTATTCCGTTGAAGTGATATATCCAACCAAGTTTCGTGAAAAGAAAGTCATTTGTTAGTATTTCTTTTTTAACCATACCAGTCATATTCCACTCGTAAGGTAACAATTCATATTCAACACCGAACTTTCTAATCAAAAAGTTCCATAGTGTCTGCTCTTTTCCCACTCCATATGTTTCTGAAACCTCTACTATTTTTTGTCTATTTGTGTTCCAAAAGTCTAACATATGTTTATAAAAATTCTCGTGTTTTTTACTAAGTAATTGAAATCCACTATTGCCATATTCCCCTAAATCAAACCAACAATTTTTAAGTTCTTTTATTTCTCTTGCATAGTGTTCCATACCCCTTAAAATCCAGTCATAACTTCCGTCATCGTGTATCATATATAATTTTTCTGGGTCTGTCAATTCAAAAAAGTTTGGTGTATCTGGGTGTATCAATGTATCAGCATCAATAGTTAATACCCTGTCATATTCTACACCACTATCTTTCAGTAGTTCAAACATAAAATACCTTTGATAGTTAGGAAACATAGACTCCAATGGTAAAACCGGTTCATCTAAAACAAATAACTCTACATTGTTTTTACTACACCAATCAGACCAAGATTTTTTACAAATATCATATTCCGGTCTATAACCTATTGAGTGAATAAAGACAACATTATTCATAGTTTTTTCCTACTAACTCCCAAGTCAATCTCATTACTTCCTCTCTCCATTCAATCGGAAATCCTGTAAAATGCCATACATTACCATAGTCTATAAAAAATGGATTTACATTATTATTTTTACAAAGATTAAATAAATCTACGAAATTTCTGTATGGTGGTTCAACGAAACCCAAACTCTGCCAGTTAAAGTGAAAGAACTCAGTCTTGTGCATTGATATTGTGTTCCAAATTGGTGATATTAGGTTAACATCATAATCATTTTGTTGAGTTATATAGTTAAACAATGTTTGTTCTTTTCCACCACCTTTATCCCAATTATCTAGTTTAGTTTTATTTGATAAATAAAAATCTTTTAATTTACTATAAACATCAAGAGAATTGTTATCCAAAAATATTACACCCGCATTCACATACTTTTTAAAATCAAGTTCAAAATCAAAAAACTCATCTCCATAGTTTTTAGCACTTTGGTAAACCCAGTTCAAATTTGAGATGTCTCTGACACCATAAATACCCTTTTCAACAAAGTCAAATGGGTTTTTTGAATCCCAATGTATCATAGTATCACAATCCACGATACCAATTTTATCATAACTCTTTCCAACTTCACATACATCAAGTTTGTTCCAGATAGGAAACCCATACTTATCCTTATGTTGTCTAACTATATGTAAATCCGTATTATTTTTTTTACACCAATATTCCCAACTCTTTGTAGAGTATGTAGAAAACATAGAGTGATTGTGTTGAGATTTTTCGTGGTCTATCGCAACCATATAGATTAAATTCTTATTCACCAATGACCTCTGAAATATAGTCCTCTATATTTACTTTTGGTTCATAACCTATATCTTTTTTGGCAACTGAAGTATCACATAATGTAACTTCTGCTTCACCTGGTCTTTTAGGTATATAAGTGGTTTCGCAATCGAACATTCCTGCTAACTCATTGATTGAGTAATTATTACCTCTTCCTAGTTCTATGATATCTAAATCAAACTCCTCACTTTCTGATGTTAGGATTAATCCTTCAACGATATCATCAACGTGTGTGAAATCTCTTCTTTGAGTTCCATCACCCGTAATAGTTAGTGGTTCTTTATTTTTGTGTTGTTTTTCAAATACACCAACCACCGTACAATACTCACCCTCAGTTAATTGATGTGGCCCATATACATTGTAAAATCTACAAATTTTAGTATCTACTCCAAAGGTTTGTTTGTAAAACATACAAAGTTCATCAGCCATTACTTTTGAAAATGTGTATGGGTTTTCATAATGTCCACTATGAACTGATGATGAACCAGAATAAATTACTTTACATTCTTTTTTTCTTGCCCACTCCAATATATTCATTGTTCCCAACATACCAATTTCCATAGTTAATGCTGGAAATTCAAATGAAGGTTGTATTCTTGGAAGTGCTGCCAAATGATAAATAATATCTGGACTATCCATAAAGAAATCAAAATCAACTACGTCTCTAATATCTACATTGTGATATACACAACCCTCTTGTTCATTTTCTTCTTTACCTGTTGAGTAATTATCAAGACTTACAACATTGTGTAGTCCGTCTTTTACTAATTGTTTGATTAGATTTGTTCCTACAAATCCTGCTCCACCTGTAACCATTATATTCATATTAACTCCTATATAATTTCATTGTATAGATTGTTTTGTACTTCTTGTCTTAAGATATCTTTTTCGTGTTTTATAGTTAGTTCCTCGTGTGGTGGTAGATGAGAGTAAGTCTTTGCTCCGTCTATCACTTCGTGAACTGGTTTAACCCACTTAATATCGTCGGTATTTCTAAATATTCTTGCTTGATAATCTGGAAAGTTTATCCAACCTTGTTCAGTTGCTCTCCACTTCCATAAATTCATATGAAAGTCTGTGATACCATTTACAATATTAATTCTTGGAACCCACACTAAATCTGTATCATTGATTTCTAATATATCTGGTAATTGTTTTAGTAATATTTCATTTGGTATTTCGTCCGCATCGATGTGAAATATATAATCACCTGAACATTGGTCTTTTGTGTAGTTTTTTAATTTAGAAAAATCTTTTCTGAAATCAAATGTTGTTACTTTTAATTGGTTTGGTTTAAAGTAATCGTGATACTCATATTTTTCTAATATCTTTTCAAGTGCTTGAAATTCTGGTTCAAAAACACCTGTTCCTTTTTTTGATATGTCTTGTGTAATTACTACTTCATCTTCTTCTCTAATATGATTAGATAAATGGTGTAGTAAATTGTCTAATTCTATGTGTTCATTGTAAACTGTTATTCCGTAACTTATTTTCATTAGAACCTAGTCTCCCCAATTTTCTTAATACTTTGCTCTGCTTCTTTTTTTAATTTTAAATCACTTAATGCTTTTTTTGGAAATCTTTCATAATTGTCTAATAAGAATACTCTTCTTTTTCTACACTCTCTTAAAAAGTAAGTTCTAAATAAATCCTGTTTTTCAATGACGAATTTTATACTATTATACAAGTTTTTAGTTCTATCTTGCTTGATTACTTTATCTGGATTATCTCCAACCTCTTTTACTCCTTCATCAAGTGATAGTCCACCAAGTGTTTTTATTAACTTTTCAAACTTTTGTTTTGTGATTGGTGGTTTTATAAATGTATCAAGTTCAAGTCCTACCACAAATTTTACGGCTCTTCCCGTAGACTTCTTTTTGTATTTATAACTTGGGTCTAACACTAATACAACTCTGGAAATACCTCTTTTATCACCCATTGATTTGTAGGTAAATTTAATTATTTGTCCTGGTTGTATTTGATTCCAATTAATGTTTTTCATAAATCTTTAACTATCCCCATTTCCTTACAAGCGTCCAAAAACTCATATTGTCCAAATGTTTTTCCATTTTCTAAATCAAGTGTGTGTTCGTGTCCCTCATACATAGGGTCTTTTTGTTCTTCTTTGGTTAATTTACGAACTTGTGCTAACTTCCAATTCCAATTATTTTTTATTCCTTCTGGAAATAACATTCCAAATTTACCCATATTTAAAACACTTGGATACCAAAAGATATTTCTATCGTAATCAAAAAATTTCACTTCTTTAACTAACGCAGGTGTCCTTTCCTCATATTTTTTTAATATATCACTATCTCGTTTATATTGGTTATTACTTGTAAATCCACAATTAAAACACATATAGGAAGTTATATCTAATGCACTCTCTTCAAAACATTGTTCATCATTCAAACAATGTGGACAAGTTATTTTCTTCTCTGCCATTTTATCCTTTTTTTAATTTTGGTAATTTCAATTTATCTGAATTTGAAAGATTTGGTAATTTTAATTCAACTTTTTTAGGGACATCTACCAACATCTTATCAACTATATTTACTAACTTATTTTTCATCTCTTCGTGAGTAAATGTCTGACTATTAACTAACATTGCTTTCTTACCCTTTACGAGATATTTTGGGTAATTGTTAAAGACATCTAACATAATTCTACCAGAGATACCATAGTTGACCGTAGACCACATAGACTCTGGTGTTATGTAGTCTTTTGGAAATGCGTTTGGTGATACTTTTGTCATCTCGTGTGGTAGTTCAACCGTATAATCACTATTTAAAAAGTCTGCTTGACCTGTTGAAATGGGTGCGATGACTGGTTTTCCACTTAAACTTGCTTCTAACAATGGTCTCCCAAATCCCTCTCCGTGTGTAAAAGTAATATGTGCTTTTACTTTTGAGTGGTTATATAATTGATTCATTTCATCATCAGACAACTCTCCGTGTAATAAATAAACATTTGGTAATTTTACATCTTTAAAAGTGCTTTTGACCATATCTATTTTCTTTGTTATCTCGTTCCTATCAATGATTGAAAAGTTAGCACCACTTGTTTTCAAAATAAGTGCAGGTGGATTTTTAATATTTTTAAAGGTGTTGTAAAAAACCTTTAACAACATACCAATATCTTTCCTATCCTCTCCAAGTCCACCCTGTAACCAGTGTCCTACAAATAGGAAACAAAAATCTTCTTTAATTTTACTAAATTGTTTTTGTATATCATCTGAAAAAACTTTTGTTTGTTTATAGATATTTGTATCTGCTCCCTCAAATAATACTTCAGTTGGTTTTTCAAGTTTTACTTTACCAATAGGTTGTTTTGTATTTTGGTCTAATTTATCAAAATGTGTATTAACGAAACCATCTCTTGAAAATTCTGATGTAAATATGTTTAAGTCCATACGATTACAACCCTCAATCCACTCTGCTGGTGGGATTGTCGTTTCTATTCCTGCCGTCATACCAATATTCTTTTTTGCGATAGGTTGAAATTCATTTGGTATTACAATGTGTAAATGTAAATCTGGTTGTCTTTCAAGATTGGGTGTCCTTAAAATTCTTTTTTGTATTTCCTGATGACTTTGATTGTCATTATTTAAAGCGTTAAGTGGTGTTGAACCCCAACGAACTGCTTGTATTCTCACATCATATTTGTCAGACTCAATTAAAGCTTGACATACATCTCTTGAATGATTTCCATACCCACTACGAGTTTGAACTGGTGCTGTTACTAATACTAATGGTTTCATACTTTATATACCTCATATCTTTCTCTTGGTGTCCACTTATCAAATGCCGTTTCCATATGGTCTATGAATAAACCACACATTGCTCTTGCACTCATCATTGCGTCATCACCCGTTACGAACTCGTGTCCTTTAAATCCACACTCTTTTCTTTCCTCTAGTGTCATATCGTAAAAGTGTTGAATAGAGTCTGCCGCATCTATCCAATCACACCTGTCATCAAAAATATATGGTGTTGGTGGTGAACCTTGTAATGAACGACTCTTAGGCCATACTGGTTTTACCCACTCTCCGTGAGTTAAGTCTTTGTTGTTTTCCCACTTTCTCCAATCGTGAAGTGAATGAATATCTTTGTAATCTTGATAAGTAATGTGTTTATCTTTTAATCTAAATCCACATTGGTCTTGTAGTCCACCCGTAACATTAACAACAATTGGTGTTCCAGACATTAAGGACTCACAAGTTCCCAATCCAAATCCCTCGTTTGATGCGAGATTAATAGTTAAATCTGATATGTTATATAAATAATTTAAATGTTGACTTGATAGTTTGTTAGTTGAAAATATGATGTTCAAGTCTGGACACATTTGTTGAACAACCGCAGGTAAATCTGTTCCATTATTATCAATTGGTTGAGTATGTAATACAAATGCAGTTTTATCCCTTTGTTCCTTTGGTAATCTATATGCGAACTCTTTAAATGCTAGAATTGTGTCTGATGTCATCTTTCTTCTTATATTACGATTATTATATAACATACAAAACTCTATGTCTAGTCCTTGAAATAACTCTGATTTCATCTTGTTCATTTCTAATCTTTCTTTTTCATTTTTTACCGGATAAAAATGTTTTTCATTTATTCCGTGTGGGACATAAGTTGAGTCCCAATCTGTTCTTGGTTTATTTTGACACACATTTTGAACTATGTTGTGAGTCTGTTTTGAAATGTTCATAATTAAATCACAACTTTCATAAAAAGGTTCATTCCACATTGGATAAGGTAAGTCGTCCCAAATATTATAATAGTAAATAGGAACTTGTTGTCTGACTTCATGCTCCATATTATATAACCAACCCCAAAATCTTGGGTCTGTGTAATGTAAAATGGCATCTGGTTTTTCAAGTGTCAGTAATTGTCTAAGTAATTCTGGATTACCATAACCATTAACTGGATATACCTTTAGATTAGCGTCATCTATACCAGTTTCCTCTCTGACTGATTGATTCATATCAATAACTTTACCCTCATCTGGATGCTTTATTGCTCCACCTATTTGAACCCAGTCATACTTATCAAGTGTTCCCATAACAATCTCTCTTGACATTACACCGACACCACTTGACATTCTTAAATCGTCTGATAGTAAAAGTATTTTTTTCTTTTTAACTTTTGAAACCTTATTTAATTTTGGTAATTTCATTATAACCTCTTAAAATTTTGAACCACTTTCCTCTAAATTATCATACTCCAAAATTTTCTTTTTGAAGTCCTCATCATAAACAAACATATCTAATGTTCTGTTCACTAATTTTTGTAGTGAAAAGTCATCACGAATTGCTTTTTCTTTAAATTTACGATAAAGTTCGTCTATAATTTTGACTGATGTTAATTTTTCTTCTTTGTTTTTAATCATAATTAATCTATATATATGTATATATAAATAGTTAGTTTAATCCAAAATAATGTATTTTTTATTTATTTTTTCACAATATTCTAATGCTGACCTTGTTCCGTTGGTGATTTCTCCCTCTTTACAAAATGCCACCACTTTATCAGAATATTTAACTAAATCTTTGTTTCGTTTGTGATAATAACCCACTGCATAAGGTTTCCCATAGTTATAAGCTTCCATTACACAATACATATTATGTGGTTGGTGTTGTGGTGGAAACTCACCATAAGGAACTTTGAACTCTAATGCATATTTCTTTGCGTATTTATCTGCTCCGTCTTTGGCACCACCAGAAACTATTTCTACTTCTGGGTGTTCCATTTTTAATCGGAACATAAAGTTCTTCATTTTCTTTTTATTAGTATAGGTTCGACTTCCGATAATTGCTATCTTCATTAGTCGTTTCTTTTCTGTTTCCTGGTCGGTTCTGGATTCAATTCGTCTTTATTTACGAACTCGTATGTTTTTACAAAATGTTTTAATCCATTTAATATATCTCTTGGATTATCGTATTCGTATGCGAATCTGTAATTTTCCATATAATCTTTATTTGCTGGTTTCACTCCCTTTGGTCTAATATCATAAGTGATAAAGTGATTTTGGTCATCGGTTAATTCGGGTATTATTGTGATTTTTGTATTATATTCCCCTGATGATTTCCAATACTTAATAAATGGTTCAAGGACTTTTAAATCAACCATTTCTGTCTGTCTATCATACCAAAAATATAGTGGAAATGGAACTCCAGTTAAATAATCTATTTGTTTGAGTTTCATCAGTTCTTGAAATACTTCCTGCTCAAAATCTGTTGCTAAAAAATCCGTTACTTTAATTCTTAAACTTGGTTCTGTCATTTTTTATTCCTATCACATAAGTCTGCTTTGGTTTTAAATTCACAATACTTACAATTCTTTGCCGAGGCCATTTTCACATATTCTTTGTTAATAGTTTTACCCTTATCATCAAAACAATCATCTATAAATTCTTGTAGTCTTGTCATAACTCTATTGACACTTGGTTTACCACTTGCTGGTGAGAATGACTGAAGTCTTCTTTGTGGATACATCATATTTTCATATAGTCTTCGTTTCAAAATAAAGTATTCCACATCAATCTTGTCTTCTGATATCTCTAATTGTTTTGCCATAAAGTGTTTATACAATAATAACTGATTGGTTTTGTTCTTATCGGCTTTCATATACTTGTTCCAACCCATTGTAGAAGTCTTGATATCAATAACTTTCATACGACCACTTTTCTTATCGTGTAAAACAACATCCATAAACCCAACAAATCTCATATTCTGTGGTAGTTCATAGTTTAGATTCATCTCAATACCGACTAGCTCAGTATCTTTCTTCTTGAAATGACTACCCTTTCGTTTCTTAAATTCCTCAATGATATCCAATCCGTCCTTGTAGAACTCTGCCATTTCCTCTTTGGTTACTTCAAAGTTATCTTTATGTCTTTCCGATGATTGTTTGTAGTTTTCTTTCATACGATACAATAGAATATCGTCCAATGGTAGAGCATCTGCTTCCTTGATTGTTCGTTCATAATAACAAACTAAATATGCTTGAATAGTTTCGTGTAGTGCCGAACCGAATATTGTAAAAATATTACCTGTAAATGTTCCAACTTTATCTACATAGTTGAGTTTCCACATCTGTGGACACTTATCCCATTGTGAGAACTGACTATAACTTATTTTGCCCATTTACCCCTCGATACTACTTGTGCCATAACTCCATAATTTGATACATCTGAAAAACTATCAGTTACGGGTTCACCCTCAACTGAGTTCCCACTATTTCTCAATAATAATGTTTTCATTCTTTCTATCTTGTCGTTCATTCTGAACCATAATCCT
>Ga0181420_1000393_pt1 | contig 17712 bp, 7 predicted proteins | sample 43SPOviralmetaG_FD_130145 | JGI IMG/M metagenome (GOLD analysis project Ga0181420, IMG submission 130145) | Marine viral communities from the oligotrophic San Pedro Time Series (SPOT) site, San Pedro Channel, CA, USA - 43 SPOT_SRF_2013-05-22 | ecosystem: Environmental > Aquatic > Marine > Strait... | reverse complement strand
GATTCGACCTCTAAGTATACTCATATATAAAAAAATTCTCCCAGAAATTTTCCACCAAAAAACCTCTTATGTCATCAAAGAAAAACCAGATCAAGTCAAAGTTTTATTATTACTTCTGGGGTGTTGCGACGATCTCAGTTTTAGCCGGTCAGTTATACGTAGGGGCTGGATATCGTCTGATGGCAGAATCATCAGAGAAGACTTCCACATCCGTCGAAAACCTGACTAGGTTTCTTTCGAGTTCACTCAGTACTCCGTATACTTACTAATGAAACTTACACTACAAGATCTTGACCGTATTCTATCAGCATTGTCGCGTGATCATGATCCAGCCGATAAGAAATTGGTAGAACAATTAGAAATTTATCGATATCGTTTGACACGTCCATGACAAAGACAACATCACAGAACGTGCAGGAAGCGAATGAGGGTCTCTTTCATGCTAAGTTAACTCTTCCAGCTGCTGCACTACACTGTGGAATGACTCAGAAGGAAATGAAGATGACATTTTGGGAGTTTCTCAAATACAATCCTCCGAACTGGGTCGAAGATTGATATATACTGAGATAGTATTGGTACAGACATATGTCGTATGATATAACAACTACAGAGGTTGAATTCGATGAAAACTCGGAGGAGTATATGGTACAACTTCCTCAAGATCTCTTAGAGGAAATGGAATGGCGTCAGGGAGATATTTTAGAATGGCAGTTCTGGGACTATGATGGGCTTCCAGGCCTGCGCCTACATAAGGTAGGTGAATAGCTCGATTTTCTTAAGAGATGGCAAAGAAACAAAGAGAACGTATTGGTAATTCTCGTCCACGTTATAATCGCGATACAGACACGATAAGCAACAAAGCCCAAGAGGGTTCTTCTAGTGCTTCTTTTAGTGGACCTGCAGATAGTGATGATAGTGGCTGTTCAGATCCCGGTAGTTCTGGTGGCGGAACATCAACGATTAATAATGTCGTAAAACATTCAATACATGAAGTTGGTCAAGACGGTAGTTCTTTTCCTGGCACAGACACTTATGGTCGTGACATGGATGGAGCGACTTTCGCTACTAGAGAAAAGTTATATCATAGATATGATTTAATTGAAGGAATTAAAGAGAGTGGACTAGTTGATGAAGACGGATTTCCTCTTGATGACGCTGATGTAAATGTACGTCAATATGTGTATGATAATCCTACATTAGAGAGAAGAAATACAAGTGGTTCAGATCTTCAAACTGTTTTAATTCGTAAGACAGAAGATCAAAGTGTTCTTTTACATGGATATGACGAAAAATATTTTCAACACATCTTTAGTTGGCCAACAAGTCATACATTAAAAACAAGAAAGATTGCAGGGTTTCTTGAATTAGAAACTGTTAAGACTGAAACTAGTAGTACTGCAGAAAGCGAACCCGGAGCAGGTGATGGAACATCTTGTAGTAAATCATCTACAAGTTATAATATGATTCCTGTTGAAAGAGATTATGATGTTAATTTTACACTAACTGATGTAACTGCTGAAATCTATCAACCAAATCCAGAAGCTGGTAGTAAAAAAGGTGATAAGGTTTGGAATTATAATCAACTAACATTTGATGCTATTACTGGTAAGTTACAGAATAAAAATCAAGGTATTAGAGATAAACTTGGTGATCCAATCATTTATTATGGCGATCATACATCAGATGCTGTTTTCTTTAACTACCTACCAGATGTATCTAATTTTACCTCTGTTATAACACACGATTTTGATGACGATAGTAATACTGATAATAATTTTACTGTAAGTGGTAATATTAATGTTATTGCAAAAAATAGAGGTGATACGGGTGGAGATAATGATTCAAAGAATAGAAAACATTATGATATAACTTTTCCTAAAGATATTGTTAGTACAGGAAATATAAGAATTCATTTTAATGAAAGGAAAACAGCATCTGGTAAATCTCGTAGTAGACTATACGTATCTAAACTAAAACAAGTTGGCGATAGAAAAATTAGAGTATGGTTCCAAACTGAGGAAGGTAATACATTTGCACGTAGTTGGACTGCATCTATAGGTGGTGGAGAAACTGGTACAAGTAATGTTGTTAGTATTGGCGATACTATTAATGGTGCAACAGTTAATAATGTTGTTAATTATGTTGAGGAAGTAGCACTTCTCAGAATGGTTGTTAAACAACCAAAGAAAGGTGTAGAAGATAAAAAGATTACAGAAGCAACTTTTCTCGCATTAACTAACTCAGATGGTTTAGCACAAAATTTAACTGCGGCAGATTATGCGGGAACTAGATCATGGGTGAAACTTAATGATGTTAGAGATATCATTAAGGGGATGGATGTTCAAGGAAGAGGTATTAAACATAAAACTACAACAGTTACTGGTGTAGATTATGTTAATAGTATTGTTTATCTTACGGATACGGTCAGAGATAAAAAATTAAAGAACGTAAAATTTATTGATGATGCGTGTAATCGCGTAAGTAAGCATACATTATGTTATGCTAGATTAGATAGTCCCGGTAATTTTTCAATAGATGCGGATTATCCTGTTGTTAGAAACGGTCAGACCACTAATATTGCCATTAAAGCAAGAGCAGGTAAAGGAATTACAAATAGATCTGCGGTTGTTGGAACATGGTTTAGTGAAGTAAAACACGAAATTGAATATCAACCTATTTTCTATGGTTCTAACTTTGGGTGCGAAAGAGAAATTGATAGCGATGCATACGGAGAATATACACTAGGAACTATTATATGGGATAATAATTCTAGATTGGAAGGTAAATATCTCCTTACAAATCCCACAACTGAGTTTGCGTACACTGTTAGTTCAATTTGGTTTTCATTTACATATGCACCTATTGATCAAACTACTTTTTATCTCGTAAAACAACTATTTGATGCGGAAATTCCAATTTTAAATCAAACAATGGATACTAAAGATAAATATAAAATTTTTCTAATTATTTCTGATTTATTTAAGGAATTTAATCTAAAAGCACTTGCTGTATTTGATGATGTATGTAGAGATGATATTAAACCAGATTATTTCAACATGTATGATCCTATTCAGGAACAAAATGCTTTATTAACTAATACTGATACTCTTTCACAAACTGTTATTGACGCATGTAGTGTACAGAATGAAATTCTGACACAACAGAGTATTGATCAAAGTTATGTTTTACCACAGTTGTATAAAGAAAAGTTTGATACACTGTTAACTGACTTGCGTGATGGATATAAACTTATTGAAAACGCAAGACCAACTATTAATATTGAAGATTTACCCCCACAAATTGTAGGAGAAGATCAATCTGGCAGGATGTTTACGGCTTCAAGTTTTAGACAGCTTCCTCCAAGCACAGATAGGGTAGGATATTTTTCTACTGATTTAATCATTACCGATGATAAGTACCTAAATCCTATTTTGGATTTAGATCCACAAACAACTATTAACCAACCAAAGATTATTATTAGATCTAAACCTAGATGGGTTGCTAGTAATTCAGGAGAAACTTGGACTATTAGTGTTGCATCTGAAGCGGGCCCACTAACTACTTCAATGAGTGTTACTGTTAACAATTCTGGTGGCCATGTTGGAAATATTACAACTAGTAGTGGTGCCGGCGATAGTAATACTATTACTACTACAGTTGGTGAGGATGAAAGTACCACTACATGCACAATTTCATGGGTTCCTCTACGAAGTAAAACTGATAGTGAAAATGAAGGATTCTGTACCAGAAATGCTTTCCCGAATGTTTATACAATATCTACAAATGTTGCTTTACCTCCAGGAGGAAATCATAATGATTCTTATGCTAGAACGGACCTAAGGGATTTAAATTATAGAGAGAGACCAAAAGATCCTGAGGGGAACTATAAAAATGACATGTTAAGTTTGCCCACTCACGCAATATATCCGGCAATTGTTTGGGAACCAGCTGTAAATTATCAACAAGATTTCCATAAAACTTTTGAGTTTAGGTTACTAGAACATTCTGATCTTATTGGTGAAACTATTGAAAATAAAGGTAATCCTTATGTTGACGATGCAATAACAGCAACACTTACTAAAAAATTAGAAATTAGTGATACTAGTATTCTTGTACAATCAACCGGAGAGTTTTTATCCTCTGGATATTTAATTATTCCAAAATATGTTAAAAAAATTGTTTCTCTAGAATCTGGTACTAATAATGGATTCTACACATATAGTGGAGAAGAAATTATTTACTATGGGTCAAAGACAGAAACATCTTTTGATAATATTGAAAGAGGGAAGTTTAATACAACCTCTAGTTTTGAAGATGTTGTATCAGTAGAATCTGTTGAAAAAGGTGTTAGATATAAAATTGAATCTTTAGGATCTAGTAACTGGAAAAAGATTGGTGCTGGTAAAAATCCAAAAGTTGGTGATGTATTTAAGGCAACAAAACATGATGGTGTTGGTGATGGTACTGTTACAGTATTTGGAACAACAAAAGATGAAACACCAGATGAAACATTAATAGCAGGAGTAATAAAAATTCCCAAAGAAGCTGTTATAACCAGTTATGATAAGGGATTTAGTATTGCTCAACATTCAGTTTTTTCACTAAAATACTAACATGGCAAGACCAATTTCTAATCTAGGAGATCCAAACAACGGTGGTGGTTTTATTATCACTACTAAATGTCCAAATATACTCGCTGGCGGCCGTTGTCTTGGAACTACAGGCGACATTGTATCGCCTCATGACTCTAAACCTACCCATTATGCTGTTACTGGACCCGGAAATTTCAGAAATTTGAATAATGGAACTCCAACTAATGCTGTTGGAGACTTTGATACGTGTTTTCACGTAAGATTGGGTGGAACACTCAACGTTTTACATTGACATTTGACCAAAATTGGTCTAAAATACCAAAAGTTACCTAAAAATTATGGCTAAATCAAAAGTTGGAATTTCTGGTGGAGTTTTTATTGAGGCTCAACCCAAAAGTACTCGTCAGGGTCAGGGTAAAAACACCAAATATGCCGCTACTTCTCGTAATAATGCTAAAAAAGCATACCGAGGGCAAGGTAAATGAGTCTAGTCGTCAATTTACCAGCAAAAAAAGTGTATGTGAGAAAGGAATATCTCACTGATCATCAATCTGGTCATGGCGAATTTGTAGAGGGTGTCTGGGTTTCAGCAAAGTCTATACCTGGACGTGCTTTTTATTTTGAGACCTATCTTCCTGAATATGGTGCAATGTATGATAAGCTCCCAATTAGTGCGTTCCTGGACCGCCCAGAGACCCCTCAACCGGATCTGGACCTACCCAACCTACAGTTTTGGAATTGCATGGATTATGGAGTGGTAGCAATCCAAAAACAATTTATTGCTTCAATGGATATTGAACTCCGAACTCGTAATTTTGGATCTATGTCCGGTGAATACCTATTTACCCTAGATAATTATCATAGTGATGTTAATATTATTGATACTAATGTGAGTGAAGACCCACAAGAACACAAATCCCACAATTGTGTATTACTTGAAAACGGTCAGTTTGCTCTGTACCCAAACAATAGAATGCGAATTTATGATCTCTCTATTACACCCGAAACTCCAAAGACCCCTGATTTTAAAGTTTCGACGAAATACTATCAAGTTGAAAATGGCACGAAATGGGGTCGTTTGGGACAAACAGATGAATATTTCTGGAAAACAGAATCTGAACAGTAAAATTAACTAAAAACTATTATGGCAAATTCTCCTAACCCAGATTATGTTTCATCGATGATGAAAAAGGATTTTGGTACTGAAATTTTAATTACAAATCCTAAATCGGACAAATATCTAGAGAGTGCAAGAAGATCAATTATGCGGGGAGATGATTTTCGTAAAAAACTGGCCAAGAACTAACATATATACTATAACGGTATAATTTATGCTATAATGTCTCAGTACCTTGGTTCTATAGCCAATAAGAGGTCCTTAAGTAATGAGTTTTTAGGTAAAGTTTCCAGATCTTTTAAAGATATTAGTTTTAACTTTACTGAACATCCTATTACTAAGGATCTTGTTGTGCTAAAAAATGAGGAAGCAATAAAACAGTCTGTAAAAAATTTAGTTTTAACTAAAATAAATGAAAGACTTTTTAATCCTGATCTTGGTACTGATGTAACTTCATATCTATTTGAGTTAAATACAAGCGTCGCCGCAAATGAATTAATTGAACAAATTGAAAATGTTTTAGGTTTGTATGAATCTAGAATAATTTTAGAAGAAATTAATGTAGATGTTGATAATGCTATGCATGCTTTTGATATTGAGATTGATTATTTAATCGTAGGACTTCCACCAGAAGTTCAAAACTTATCTTTTATCCTAGTTAGAGAAAGTTAAATAAATGGAATTACCAGTAGTATCATCATTAGAGTTTGAAGAAATAAAAGATTCTATAAGGAATTTTATAAAAAACAACACAGATTTTCAAGGTTACGACTTTGAAGGATCTAACATGTCAATGTTAATTGATATTTTGTCGTATAACACATTATATACAACATATAATGTAAATATGGCTTCTAATGAATTAAATTTAGATACAGCGGTATTACGTGATAATATTGTTTCTATATCAAAAAGATTAGGTTATACTCCATCTTCGTATACATCATCAAGAGTAAAAACAAACATAACTATTTCTGATAATATTGGAACTAATATTAGTCAGTATGATATTATTAGATTAAAAAAAGGTTCTGTTTTAAGTGCATCTTCTAATAACAAAAACTATACATTTGTTGTTACAGAAGATATGGATACAACTGTAAAAAATAGAACATCTGTGCAATTTGTTGATGTTGAATTATTTGAAGGAACTGAATATGTTATTTCTTATGTTGTAGATGAATCTAATGAGCATCAAAGATTTTTCATACCAAATAATTTTATAGATTCAGAAACTATTAAAGTATCAGTTATTTCCGACCCAGAAAATAGTCAAGAAATAGATTACACTAGAAAAGATACTATTGTTGATGTTTCAAATTCTGATACTGTATTTTTTGTTGAAGAAGTACAAGATCAAAAATATGAAGTTGTTTTTGGAGATGATGTACTGGGTAGAAAGTTAAGAGACGGTGAAATAGTAAAAATTAAATATATTATAACAAATGGTGGAGAAGCAAACGCAATATCAAACTTTAAATTTATTGGTAAACTTCAGGGTATCAATACTGATGTTGGTAATAATACAGCTACAACAATACCATATAATTACATAACTTGGGCTATTTCTCCAAGTACACCAAAATCAGATGGCGGTTCTTCTTTTGAATCTTCACGATCTATAAAATACAGAGCTCCAAGAGCTTATGCAGCTCAAGATAGAGCAGTTACTTTATCAGATTATGAATCACTAATTACTAAAATTTATGGGAATACAGATTTAGTTAAGGTTATTGCTGGAGAATCTTTAAATCCACCTCAATTTGGCAAAGTAGTTATAGTTATAAAACCAACGATTGGTGAAAAAGTTAGTGAAGGTGAAAAAAGTAGGATTAAAAAAGAATTAATTAAATATAAAGTTGGATCAATTAGCGTAGATGTTGAAGATGCTAAAGGTCTTACTTTTGTTATAACACCTAAAATAATATATGATACATCAAAAACTAGAAATAGAGAAAATGATTTAAAAACACTAGTAAATAACTTTATTGCTGAATACTTAAAAAGTTCTCAATTTAATCAATTTGGTGGTTCTTTCTCAGATCTATCATTAAGGTGTGGTATAAAATCTCTGGATTCAGCAATTTTATTTGTTGGTTCTGAAATATATTTAAAACAAAATGTTGAATTGGTGCCGGGACAATTAAAAAATTATATAACTGATTTTCATACAAAATTAAAACCTGATGTTGCTGGTGATTATTATGCATTATCTGAATTTTTCTGTCATAAAGGAGTTGCAAGTCCAGTCTTTATTGGTGCAAAAACAAGTGAACTGATTGCTGATTGTTCTACCGATGTAAATTTATATTTAATTACTGATGATGGTGATGTACTTGATATTATTGGAACTATAGATGTAGAAACAGGAACTTTATCATATACAATACAAGCATGTGATGGCTCACCACAAGACATAAATATTTTAGTAGTTCCTGAAGTTTTAGATGTCGTTGTTGGTGATGATGTCGTACCATCTATTGAAGTTGAAGATATAGAAATATATCCTGACATAGATCCAGATGATGTTTCAACTATTTTAGATCCAAATACAGGATCTCTACCAGATATATCTGATACTTTTGTTACTGGTGACACAGACATTATTACTAATCCGCCACCATTAATTACTGACGGTCCAGGTGGAGGAACAGTAACAGTACCATCAATACCTGGAATTATCCCTGGAGATCCATCTGGGGACGGTTCTGATGATCCTATCATCAAAGATCCTAATGATGTTGATGACATCGAAGATTATACTCCAGAAACAAATCCATTCTTGTGCTCATGAGATACTTAGAAGAAAAAAGTTCAATTGTTTCTACATTAATTGAGAATCAATTTCCTCAACATGTTCAGGAAAATAATCCTAAATTTATAAATTTTTTATCTTCTTATTATGAATCGCAAGAAGGTAAATATGGTCCATTTGACATTGCTGCAAATTTATTAGATTATTATAATGTAACCTATTATAGACCTAATAGGTTAGTTGAAAGTGTAGAGTTAACTTCTGCAATTAATGATAGTGATACTACAATTAATGTTATAAGTACAATTGGATATCCAACTAGTGGATATATTAAAATTAATAGTGAGATAATTTTTTATAAATCAAAAACTGTTACTACTTTTGTAGATTGTATTAGAGGTACTAGCGCTTTAGTATTAAGCAACATCCCTAAATCACTCGTTTCTCTAGAAAAATCTACAAAATCAAGTCACCAAGTAAAATCAGAAGTTTATAATATTGCTTTTAATTATTCTAAAGAATTTTTTAGCAGAATTAAATCTGAACTAGGTGTACTGATACCAGAAGTTCTTGATGAATCTTTAGATGTTGGTGAATTTTTAAAAAAAATTAAATCTTTTTATTCTGCTAAAGGCAGTTTAAATTCACATAGAATAGTATTCCGTATTTTATTTAATGATAGAAGATTTGATTTAAAACTAAATCCTAGAGGTTCTGGAGCTAAATTAGATATACCAAACTTTAATGGTGCTATTCCAGATCCAGGAACACACTTTGGGGGTTCTGGTACTGTATTCATTAAAGAAAAAGGTGCTGGATATGATAATAGAGTAGTTAATGGTGAGTTAATTAATAGTCCAGTCGTTGAGGTTTATGGTACTGGAACTGGTATTGTAAATCAAACCACATTAATACGAGATAATACAACTGCAATTATTAAAGTATCATCTATTGGTGATTATGTAGAGAATGGTAATACCATTAAAAATGGTATTCTTAATGTCAATATAGATGATATTGGTACAAATTATGTTGGTCCAATTACTACACTGATAAGACCAAGAAAATTTGATGAAGATCAACTTATAACAAACCTTGATGGTACGGGGGTTGGTAGAGTTGAGTATTATGATCCCAAACAACAAACTGTAATTTTATATGATGTAATTGGTACTTTTAGACAAGGACAGGAAATATATTCTGCAGGTGGAGAAAAACCTAGAGCTTTTATTTCTTCTATCCCAAGCACTACATTTAAATCTAGACAAGGTGTTGAAATTCTTAGTGAGAAACAAGAAATTGAATTTCCTAGAGAATATACGTTTAAAACTTCAAATACACAAGCTTCTACCAGACAAATTATTAGATCAAAATTATTTGAAGGTCAATCACTATCAGGAGATACTTTACCTAGTGCTTTTTCATTAAAACAAAATAGTGATAAGTTATTTGGTGTAAAGGGGGTAGATATTGAAATTGATAACAGGATTTCTCTATCTGATAACGTTTTTGAGTTTGAGGTTGGAACAAATAGTGATGTAAATGATATTTACCTACAACCAGCTACTATAATCACAAGAACTGATCCGGGTTCAACTAAAGTTACAATTAATCAAACACCATCAGTAATTACAGTTGATGAAACTTCTGGATTTCCTGTAACAAACGGAATTTTGTTAATTTCTGGTAAAGAAGTGTTATATAAAACAAGAACCGCTCAACAATTTTATGATTGCACAGTTTCCAGTGGTACTGAAGAATTTGAATCTGGAACTGAAGTTATTTCTTTTGGTAGATATAAATTAACCGATACCCAAGATAAATGGACAAGTAATGTAGACGTTAGTAAAGGCGAATATAAATTTCATAATGATAATCTTTATATTGCAACTATTAGTGGTAAAACCGGAACAACTGCTCCTGTCCATAAATCTGGAGTAGTTTCTGATGGTGAGGTTCTTTGGAGATATTATGATACTAATAGATATGATCACTCTTTCTATATTGATTATAATGATTCAACAATTGTAAATCCAAAATTTAGATTATTTGGATTGACTGGTGATGTTATCATCGAACAAAGTGGATCTTTGAATAGTTTAACAAAATATCAATTTGCAAGATTAGATGGTCCAAATATTGATGTTTATAATTTTAAATTGGATAATGAGTTAGCGGCAGATAGATCTGATAGACTTGCAATAGTATTGAGCTCAAATTACAATAGAAATAGAGATATTGTAAATGATGTTAGATTACCATCACATCTATCACTAAGTGGATTTAACACTCATTATGATTACGACGAGCACGTTTATATTGCTACATCATGTATACCCCCATGGTGGCAAGATATTATTTCATATCCTGCTGCGGGACAGAGTATTCCAACAAATGATTTAAAGAAAGTAAGTTTTAAGAATCAAAAAAATGTTTGTAGATGGTTAAAGGAAGCTATTCTTTATAGTACACCAAGACATCTATCTTCTACTAGAAAAACTAAAAAAGCCCTTGGATTGCAATTAGATGCTATTCAATTGAATTCTTATAAAGGTAATACTGTAAATTATGGTTACCTTGATAGATTTTCTATCATTGGCGGTAATTATGGTATTTCTTATACAGAGACCGGTGGTATTGCAACTTCCGTAGATACTTCTAAAAATCCTCTCCTTTTATTGAAGGAGGGTAATACTACACAACTTATTTCTAATGCAAATAATTTAACTAGAATTTCTGGTAGTATATCAAAAATTAATTTTAATGATTTATTTAATGAGTATCAATCAGAATTGAGTGGATTTACTGAACAACCTACAATTGAAGTTGTTAATCAAAATCCACAAATTGTACTTAACTATACAAATATTTCTTCAAGCGGTAATGCTTATCCTGGATTTGATATTACAGATAATACTGTAACTAAAAATTCTCATGGTTTAAAAACCTTAGACAAAATTAAATTTATTAGTGATAATGATTATTTTCAGTCTTTAATATCAAATACTGAATATTTTGTTAGAGTATTTGATGCTGATACATTTGCTTTACATAAAACAAAATCTCAGGCATTATTGAATGATGGTAGAGTACCATTAAAACCAAATTATACTAATGCATCTTCGGATGTACCTGTAGTCACTTCAAATGTTACTTTTAGATTTGAGTCGTCAATTAAAAATCCTTTTACCGGATTTGAACAATCTTTACTAGAGTTAAGTTACGCAGATGGAAACGTTGATAATATTTTTATTAGAAAATCTGGTGAAGGATATATAAATCTTCCAAAAATTATAATAAAGGGTGGGGGAAAACCAGACTTTGAAGTTCCATTTAGTAAAAATTTAGTTAAATTTGTTGAAATGAGTGGACCACTTATTTCATACTATGACTATGACAATAAAAATTATAATATTTCATATGTAAATACTGAAAATTATCCTTCAATAACAACAAACACATTCCAAAAACCTCCTGTAGTAGATATAATTGATGGTAGAAATGGCGAAGGTGTCTCTTTCGTGTCTGGTGGAAAAATAACTACTATTGTAGTAACTAACCCCGGAGAATATTATTATTCCACGCCAACCGTAGAAATTATCGGAGATGGTGAAGATGCTGTCATTGAAGTATCTACATCATCGGATGGCAAAATACAAAAATTTGATGTCATAAAACCTGGTAGTGGATACACTTCTGCGCCAGAAATTAAAATTGTTCCAACTGGATCTAAAGGTGTAGTTTCAGCTCTGTTAAAAGAATGGACATTTAATTTAGTTCGTCAACTAAAAGCACTTGATCGTGTTGATAATTATGGTGGATATGTATTTCATTCAGGAGATGCTATTCCATCATCCAATAATTCAGACTCCTTTAAGTTAATTGATTATAAAAATGATTTCCCAAAAGACTTAGATCAAAAACAATATTTCTTATTAAAACCATCTAACAAATTAGCAGCTCGTCAAATTAAAAATGCTAGTCCAGACTATCTACTGGAAAGTATTGCAACTGCAGCTGGAACAACAAAATCTAATTTAACTGATACACAATTACTAGGAACTACTGGAACTCCTGCAATTGATGATATTGCACCTCATTCATTAGCATATGCGGTTTCTTATGATGGAATTCCTATCTATGATGGTACTAAAGTATTAACCAAAAGAAATGAACCATTTAGTCCAAGTTTAAACCAATTAGTTGAGGCAGTATCGCAATATAAGTTAAAGTGGTCTAGAACTTCAAATACTGGTATTAATGAAACATATTACACTATTGGTGGTACGAAGTATTATGTTAGTAGAGTTGGTGGTCCATCTATCACAAATTATCCAATTGGATCTTTTATAGAAGATTATGAATATATTGAGGGTAATGATGATGCTCTAGATATTCATAATGGTAGATTTTGTATCACGTCAGAATTTCCAGAAGGAAGATACATTTATATCGCTACTAAAAAATCACATGATTCAGTTACAAATAGTATAATTGATACATCTCAAAATATTGATTTTAATGGATTCCCATACTTTATCGGCGATACGTTTGCATCTGAATATGATGATTATATGAATAACAGGTGTAGAACAAATGATACAATTCCAAAATCATTTGTTAGAGCATTTGAGAAAAAGGTTCCTGAAGTTGTGTCTAATGGAGATGCAAAATATTTTGGAGGGATTCTTACCGGAGAAAGATGGTTTGATGGATTAGATGAAAATGCAAATTACCCAAAAGAAAATACTGATAAAATTATATCTGTAGCAGGAACTTCATCTGTTTCTGGTGGAACAATTGATTCTGTAATCATAGAAAACAAAGGAGATAATTATAAAGTCGGTGATAGATTGGATATTGATAATTCAAAAACTTTTGGGTCTGGATTCTCTGGGTTTATATCTAAAGTTGGTGGAAAAATTATAGGTCCATCAATCACAAAATCAAATGATTTTAAAACAGTTACTTTTGAAACAATTGTTCAAAATGAATTAAGTATTGGAGATTTAATTGAATTTAAATATGATACAACTGGGTTGGATTTTACTAGTTCACCAATTTTCTTACATGATAGCGGAAGTGGCCCAAGTTTAAACTTAGAAGAATTAGATAATGTAGAAGTTTCTATTAGAGAAGGTCAATCAGTTGATTCTTTAAAAGATAAATTAATTTATTCAATTACTCTAAATTCAAAATTTAAATATGAATTAAAACTTCCAGCGGGTAGTGTAATTAAATTAACTTATGATATTGAATCTATAAATGAATATTTTACATTAGTTTCTTCACCTACAGATACAGTTAGGTTGGACATGAATGAAGTTCCTAACAGAATTTATTTGCATGTGACAAAGGGATCTGTAGAAAGAATTTACCAAATAGATAAAGTTAATGGTTACAGTGGTTCTTATAATATAATTGATATAGACAAAACAAAAAAACAATTTACGGTAAAATATCTAGAAAGCACTAGATCATATGAAAATAGAAATTTAAAATATTCTGCTCAATCTTTCGGACCAACTGGTCCAGTTGAAGAAGTAACTATTACTAACAATGGTAATAATTATAGAAAGTTACCTACAATTAAAGGTATTGTTAAAAAAGGAACTACTTCTGATGAAGCTGGAGATGGAACTGCAATAATACAAACTAACTCTAATACTATAGGTAAAATAAAAAGAATCTATTATGATTCAATTGGAACCTCATTTACACCTAATAATAATGTAAATTATTATTTAAATATACCAGCTACCGCTAAAATAATTAATAACTTTGAAATATATGATGTAGAAATTTTAAATGGTGGTAAAGATTATGATAATGTTGTAAAAATATTAGTTGATGGATCTTCTACTAAAGCAACAATAGAAGCAACTGTAAGTGTTGGAAATATAACCTCACTAAAGGTTGTTGATGGTGGTATGAATTTTAGTAAATTACCATCTTTAACTGTTTCTTCTTTAAATGGTTCTGGTGCGGTATTTAAAGCAAAAATTAGAAGAAAATCTATATCAGCAAATCAAGAATTAACTGGTGATATAAACTCCACTCTTTTCCCAATTGGAGTGCAGGGAAAAGTACAGTCTTATGATACTTTCTCATCAGTATTAGAATATGATGAAGTTAGTGGTCAATTCAAAGAAAACAATACTGTTTATTTGAATGGGAAGGAATATGGAAAAATTGTAAGTATCAGACGAACAAAAGCTTATGCAAAGGTGAGTCCATATACAACAATGAACACAACTAGATCTGATGTTAGTGGTAATACTAGTGAATTTTTACAAAAATTAACTGATAGTAATTATTATCAAGATTGGTCATATTCAATTACATCATCTAGAGATACAAAAGAATGGAAAAAAAATCAGAGTATTCTCACTCATCCAGCTGGGTTCAAACAGTTTGGTAAGAAACAGATACAACGAAGAAAATCAGTATTTAAAGATCAACAGAATATTTTTAAAAGTACTGTTAATTTTGGAACTAAATTTTTCAATAAAATTGATCTATCGGTAGGTTTAGCTACTTGTGGAAAACAAAAACTTGCATTCCCAGATACTAGTGGTTTTGTATTAGGAGGATATTATTTTGGGGTTAGTTCTACAGCTATTGGAGAGGTTGTTAATATAACCGATACTTTCATCGAAGTAAAATTAAGAAATGACAAAAAATTTGTACTTAATGAACCAGTTGTAGTTGTTTCTCTAGAATATGCTAAAGGTAATAATGAGGCAACATTTAAGTCTTTAGTTACTGTAAATGGTATTTTACAGGAATCAGTTGAGTCATATGAAATTTCAACTAATTTTAGTGGTACTCAAACGTTTATTCCAAGATTTAACATTTCTGCAAGTGATGAAATTGCTTGGTATAAGTTAAACACACCATTCACTAAATTAAATACACAAAGTCTTTCTGCAACTGGCACAAACTTCTCATTTACGAAAGGTAACCAAATGCCAGTTGGTGTACCATTAACTGATTCCAATTCTGAACAATTTATAATTTCTATTGGTGGTGCAGTTCAAAATCCATCTAGTTATGGTACGATATCAAATAATACTATTACTCTAGATGCTGCAGTTGGTTATGAAGGTAGTATTGTTGCAATGCAACATGACAATCTACGTAAACTAACTTTTACTGGACCTGCATCTGGAACATCATATACTTTAAATTATACTCCATCGGGTCATTGTAATTTACTTATATTTGCAAATACTGTTGGACAAACTCAATTACTAACAGACTTTACTCTCTCCGGTAATACAATAACGTTCTCCGAAACTGTTACATTATCTTATATATTTGGGTGGGAAATTAATGAAACAGTTACTTGTTCAAAAGTAGATTCATCATCATTAGCTTCTAATAGACCATTTGTGGTAATGGATTGTATAACCAAGAGGTTTGCACAAAATATAGAATCTAATGCAGTTAAAAAACCAGATTATATCTACGAGATACAAAAAAGACAACTTACCGGAACAGTAGTACCGGAAAATAGCACTAGTGTAACAGGTTTTGATACCAAATTTACATCCACAACTCCAAGGTATTCGCAGAGTTATGTTGAGATATTAGATCCACTAACATTCAATGGTTCTACTACATCATTTACATTACAAAGGAATGGGGAAAATTATACTACTCAAAACGGAGAAGAGAGTTTAATTATTCAAACTAATATAAGTGGTACTAAACGTATTTTAGATTATACAGAATATTCTGTAAGTGGTTCAACAATAACCTTTAATACTGCATATGCTGAATCTGTAGAGGTAACAATTCTTGATTATGAAAGCACTTATCTAACAAATGTTTCCAATGAAAGTGGTAGTGTATTAGATAGACTTTTTACAACTCAAGACGGGTCTAGGAAAACGTTTAATCTTTCTGATAATGGTGTTCCAATATACACTAAAAACGTTGGCGATATATTTGCTATTAAAAATGGAAAACTATTAAAACCAGATTCTTCCGAACATAGTTTAACTGATAATAAAATTACCTTTGTAGATCCACCGTCTTCATCTGATACAATAGCTTTAGCACACTTTAACCGACAATTATTACCTGATTTTACAAACAACGTTGTTCTAGACGATTTTGTGTGCGCTGATGGAGTTACAACAGACTTCCCAATAACTCTTCCTGGTGCCTCAAGAGGGTCTATTATTTGGAATAACTTATATCATGTTTTCATTGTTAGAAATGGTGTATATCAGAAACCAGGAAGAGATTTTACTATCGTAAATCAAAATATTCTTAGATTTACAACACCACCAACTAAAGAAGAATCTGGGTTAATTTTTGGATATGTGTCTCAGGCAGGTATAACTCAGAATGTATTGATGGATGATATCAATTCTCAGTTTGATGGTGTTGAATTTGAATTTGATTTAACAAATGATGGAAATCCATTTACTATTCCAGGCCTGGGTGGATTGGGATATGATGATACATTTGTTGTTAGAAACGGTGCCATACAGAGACCTGTATTAGATTATACTATTGGAACTAATGTTGGTACTGGTGGAGATACAATACAGCTTCTCCCCAGGCCTGTTGCTTCAGATGATATATGGATTCTTTACACACACAATTCTACTATTTACAATCTATTTGGAATACAAGCTACAGCATCTAGTAGTGTAACAAGACTTGTTTTTGCTATAGGTACTCCTGCTGCTGATCCAGCTGATATTAATGATTTTGTAGTTTATGCAGACGGTGTTCCTAGATTTGCTCAAAGAGGTGATTGGGTCTTTGACACTAGTACTGCGGGAGGTAATACTCCTTATAAGATGATATTTTTAAATCATACTGATGGTCAACCACCACAGAATGTAATGGTTGTCAAACATGCTAATACAACTCTAATTAATGACTTGGAAGAATGTCAAGATGGGTCTAGAACTTCATTTAGAATTCTTGAAGATGGTAAAGATGCGATAGATGCTTTAATCCAAACCACAGATATATTAGTTGTTAAAAATGGTATTGTACTTCAAAAAGACGTTGATTATACAATCCCAACGTTGGATATAATTTTTACGACTGCGCCATTACACACTGATAATATTTTATTAATTAGATCTGATGGTATGGTACATAGTACACTTACCAATACTTCTGGAAACACATATACTATTAGTAATTCAGAAACCACAGAAAAATCAAATGTAGTTGTCTTCTCTAATAATGAATTTAAATTTGAAGAACATGGAGATTTT
>Ga0181420_1000392_pt1 | contig 17734 bp, 20 predicted proteins | sample 43SPOviralmetaG_FD_130145 | JGI IMG/M metagenome (GOLD analysis project Ga0181420, IMG submission 130145) | Marine viral communities from the oligotrophic San Pedro Time Series (SPOT) site, San Pedro Channel, CA, USA - 43 SPOT_SRF_2013-05-22 | ecosystem: Environmental > Aquatic > Marine > Strait... | reverse complement strand
TTTCCTACGGCCCTTGTTACACCTAATTTTCTCCGTTTTGTATCCGGTTTTAAAACTTCTGGGTCAGGCTTTTGTTTTAAATCTTCAACAGGTTCTTCTATAGGTTTGTCTTTATTAATTAGCTGTTCAACTATATCGGGCTTAGGCTCTGGCTCGGCGGGTGGTTCATACACTTTCTCGGGATTCGTATTAATGGAATTTCTAAAATTAGATTTTCCATTTTTTAAACCAATACCGCCTTGAAAATTTAATTGGTTTGTAGTTATTTTAAAATCTCCATTAGAAAATGTCTTAGTAGAAGAATCATAATCTAACGGTCTTGATTTATCGACAAGGGATATATCTGCTGGTACTGAATTACTAAGATAAAATTTATTTCCAACTCTAATTATAAATGGAAGTTCTGACGTTGGTACATACACATAGTCATATGATCTAGTCTTCGGAAAAAAAATTTTATCGCCAGCATCATCAGAAAATGGATTATCTTCGGCTTTAATTTCTTCATCTGTCATTCCAGAAGCATATTTCGGTAAATTAGATTTGTCAGTTACTACTTGTTCTTCTTTCTTTTTTTTTGCTTTACTTAAATCTAATGGAACAAAATCGCCAGGTTTCTCTTTAGGTTTTTCTTCTGCATTAGTAGTATTTTGTAAATCTAACGGATTTCTAATTCCTAATGGTTTTAATTTATTTATTAAACTATCAGTCATTTGATAATTATTATCTCCTACAATTATTAAATTGTTAGCTTTATCAAATTTCACAGGTTTATTATATGTCGTAAAATCATCTGATTTAGTCTTGGAAAAAAATAATTTACCATTTTTTATTACCATATATGTCTGATTTCTACCAGTATCAAGTGATATTATATTTTGATTTGTTTTATTACTATCATCATTTCCTATACTTAGTGTTTTATCATTAATTACATTAGTACCTCGTATAAATTGTGCTTCACTAGACTTACTAGCTAAAGCCTTATCTAAATCTCCAAATAATTCTTGATACTTGGGGGTGTATGGATTAATACTAAAAGTTCCTACTAATAATCTTTTGGAATTTTTATCGTATTTTACTGGTTTATTAAAATCACTTCTCTTTAGATTAGGACTTACAGAATTTGTATATTTTAGCTGTCCATTGTTATATGCTATATAGTATGTTTTCATAAACTTACCTGGCTTATAAAGAACATATTTAATTCCATTAACATTTCCTGACATAGTATATAATATTAATATAAAAAAAAATTATAAATTTTCTAATTCAAAAAAATATTGGGATTTGTAAAATACTGAACTCCAACGATCACCAGTCCATTCCTCGGTGTAATGTGTTTTTTCTGAGCCATTAAATTTATACGGCTTATATTTTATATCTATAGATTCTCCTTCAATATTTAAATTACCATTTTCATAATTTCCGAATCCTACTATTATGCTCTCGCCAACATTATTACCGTCTTTGTGAGGCTCACACTTTAAATTATGATTTAGAGTAATAGAGTCAAATTTGAAATCAGGAAAAAAAATACTAGCAATATACAATAGATGCTTATAAACTTTAGGATATTTGGTATTATTTTTTCTAGGTTGAAGTTTCGCATTTTTTTTAAATCTTGACTTGCTCCAGCCAAACGTTACCGACTCACAAAGGTTACCAATATAAGTTGCAATTCTAGGTTTTCCGAAAATAGTTTTACCAGGTAATATTGCTCTTCTACCATCAAGTTTTCCTATTTTATCTACATAGTCTAAGTCAATACCTGATACGTTAAGTCTTTTTCTAGTTCTCAATAATTTTTTTGGTAGTAAATTTTGTAAGTTAGCGAATAAAAGTAATTCAAACATTTATATATATATAATCTATATTTTTTATTTTATTTTTGAATATTGCCTATAGTTTGACATCGCAGTCTTAAAACTGTGAGCCATTCTATAAGCGAGTCCTTCTAATGTTTTAGTATCAGGAATATAAGGTCTTTTGTAAGCTTGACTAACAAAAGCATGACGTATATCATCAATATTAAATCCGAAGTATTTTTTAATGATTCTAGATAGTTGATAACTTTCATATATTTTTTCATCTTTCGAATTATATAAATTTTGTGGAAACAGAATATCTGACTTTCTAATATTTTTATGGGTATTAATATACATTAGTAAAATTTTTAATAATTTTTTATTGATTTTTAACTTTTGTTGTCCAATAGATTTTTGAGCCTGTTTTTTATATTTGTTAAACACCAAACGATATATATTGAGTTTAGGGTGTATTTTGTTAAGGTAATTAAAATCACCTGTTACCTTACCTTCATGATATTTTAAAAATCGATAATCAAGTCTTCTAGGTGGATTCTCAGCAATTAATAAATCATCGTCTTCTAGTAGAAATGAAGATGCGATAATATACATTAATGCTAATTTATTTATTTGTTTAAGTTCTACAATAGTATAACCTGTATCCTCTGACTCAAAAAAATCATTTACTAACTCTTCTTGTTGTATAAGACGTTTCTTTACTTCTATAAATATATTAAAATAATTTGTTTCATTGTCATCAGGAATAAGAGTTCTATTCTCTAATGCAACTTTATTTTTATGTTTTTCAAAATCTTCAATATCATTTTTTATTTTTTTAACTTTTCTATAAAGAGATTCATTTTTATAACTTAAGCATATTGCTACCCAAGCATTGTATCTTGCTAATCTCACATTTAGTTTAGGATATTTTAAATTTAAAAATTGTATTGTTGCTGGAATATTCTCATAAAAGCGTCTCGGGTCATAAACAATATCTATTGGACCTTTATCTGAATCTCTGTATTCTTTAGATTTAAAATAATTTATTGCTGTTTGATAAAAACTAACATAATTTTTTAAAGTAGTATCTGATGTTTCAGGTTTCGCAATTTTTAACAATTTCAACATATTATATAATTAGATTTTTATTTTTACAAATATTCGGATTCAGGCACATCAAATTTTTATTTAATATTTTTAAATTCTAGTACTCATATATAATCTGAAAATTCTACAACAATCTCTACACATATATTTTCTCGTCTTGTTTATTACTAGTGGATGATAAGGCTTACATATATAACAATACTTTTTATGTTCAGACCACTCACAAAAACGATATTTTAGTTCTAAAACTACTTGACGTCTAGAATGTATCTCTGAATCGGTTAAAGGTAAAAAAGTCATTATATGTCTAAATAGATCTTGATTATTTATTACGGCTTCCATTCTATAAATATATATTTAAGTTAGATTTTTAAAATCAAATTTAAATATATTTCTGAATATAGTCTTTTTCTCAGTCTAAAATAGGTATATTTTTATTATTCTTAAAAAAATATCTAGAATTATTTACCAGGTTTATTATTTAAAAAAAGGTTATTTAACCTTTATTTAAGGTTATTATTATTATTATTATTATTATTATTATTATTATTATTATTATTATTATTATTAGGAGGTATAGAGGTATATATATATATATATATATATATATACAGGTTTTAGGAAGTTATGGATATATAGAAAATGAGAAAAGAAAAGCAGAAGTCAGTATATTAAAATATGAATGAGGAAAAGTCCATATAAGAAAAGTTGTATAGAGACTTTTCAAAAAGTATAAATCAATATTCGGTATAATACTTCTGGTTCTTACTTTTTACCTTTAACTTAATAAATCTTCGGCGAAGTTTTCATCAATTTTAGCACAAATCCTCATAAACCTACTTCTGATTTTTTCATCAAGAAGTAGTTTCTTGTTTTTAACTAGTTCTGAAAATAAGTTGGCATCTCTACAAATCTCTGATTCAAACTTATCAAGGTCCTGTCTATCAGTTATTTTTGTAGTTTTTATTAATTTATTTATATCTCCTATATATTTTAAACGTATAGATTTCTTTTCATTCCTATATTCATCTTTATCTTTTTTTCTAATATCCTTAATTTCTTTAATCTGTTTAGAGTATTTTTCTTTTCTAGCTTCATTTATACGATCTACTTCTTCATCTCCTAGTTTCATAAATTCTTCAAATTCTTTTGATTTTAAATATTTTTTATTTTCATTTATATAATGCTTAGCTGGTTTTACATTATAATTACCTTTATTTTTTAAAATATTTATAAATTCAAAGTACATTGCTGTCCATTCACCCGACGTTCTATCTCCTAACTGAGATAAACCAAATCCGTCCTTATCTAATGTTTTTATACAAGAATCTTTTAATTTACAAACACGAAATGATACAAATTTTAGAGTATTACATAATAAATCAACTTGTTTTTTAATCGGTCTACACCAATTATTAATTTTTTTATTTTTTAATTCTATATTTTTTACTTTATCATAAACTTGTACAGCGTACATCTTATAAAATTTACCATATAGATTAAATGGTTGATTAATATATTTTTCTAATATTATTTTATATAGTTCAAAAGTGTGCATATCTCTCCATGACATATAATCATGGACTTTAACAGTATTACTTCTAATGTGATATTTACCAATTAAATTTTTTTCGGGATGATTTGGATTATAAAATGTATTTATTATAGTTTCTAGAAAATCGCATTTAATAATATATTTATTATTTTCTAATAGATTTGAAAAATCTAATTTAATATCGCATATATTTTTTAGCTGGACGCAGTTGTCGTAATGATTTTTAAAAGTTACCTTAGTCATTTTTAATCGTGTATTACACTTGCTACAAAAAAATGAAGGTTGTTTATTTAATAATTTAAACTGATGTTCTTCTTTAAACTTTTTCCAATTAAATCTACCATTAGGATTTTCATGAGTTATTCCTTCAAGTTCGTTTAGTTGGGTTTCATAACTGATATCTTCACCATCTTCATGAATTTTACAAATTCTTTTTTTATGTAAATGCTCTTTATACTTAGATCTATATTTAAACTCTTTTAAACATCTTTTACAATTATAAACCATAATAGATATATTATTCTCATAAGCCTTAAATGCTTTTATTTCTTCCTAGTTCTTTAAGTAGTAAGAAATATAAAAAAAAATCACAGTTGAAAAAAAAACGTGCCGGAAGAAATATAAATTTTTGGGGGACTTTACTTTTTTTTTAATCAAAACTGACTAGAAATTTACCACGTTTAATTTTTAAACTAAATCCGCATTTAGATTTTTTAATTTTATCTTTTTTTTCAACATACTTTCTTTGTTTCTCTAGCAACTTATCACGATTTTTTTTATAATATTCTTTATGATAAATTTGTTGCTGGATTTTATTTTTTCTGGGCATCTATATAATATAAAGTTCTAAATTTTATATATATATTAAACACAGGCATCTAATAAATCATTGATTAATATTCTATTTTAAAATTTAGAAATCATATTAAGCTTTAAAAAAAAAAACGTAATCATATATTGAATTAGATTTCTGTATATTGTGTAAGTTAATTATTAATGCTTTATATGGTTCGTTGAAAATTTCCTCCATAATTAGTCGTCTAGATTCCTTTTTATCTCCAACAGTACCTGAAATGAAATTTTCTATAATAAATTTCTGCTTATTCCACGAAGGTGTCTTGAAAATTACTAACACATCTGTATTTTGTCTAATAGATGGTGGTACTGCTAGTAAATTTTGCACTAAAGTTATTATATCTATGTGATAGTGGCGTCCACCTATATAAATAAATTCTAGTTCTTTATTATATCTGAGTGATTTATTTCCAGAAGTTGTACCTACAACATCATCTAATATTAACATTATTCTAGGTGCTCTTCCACCTTTTTCTTTTTTTCTTTTTTGAATAGTCAATAATTTTAAAATTACATCGGTTAGGTCTTTAGGTTCATATCTATCTTTATCCTTTACAAATTTAAAATTATCTTGAATTTTTCCTGTACCAGATACTAAAATTGTTTTACTAACATTATTTCTAATAATTAACTGTGGAATTACTTTCTCAAACATAAATGTTTTACCTGAGTTTCTAATTCCATCTACTAAAATGCTCACGGGTCTTTTTGGCGAGTTTTCTAACCAATTATATTCTCTAAATGTATTCATTATATATATATTATAAACAAGTATTTTTTTTAATTTTCAATTGTAGTAGGAAAGGGGTAGTTATCCTCTATAAATTTATCTGCTTGTATTTCTTCTACAAATGTTTTTTTTTTATATTTTTTAAATTCATCACTGATTTTCCATTTTACTACAAATTTATTATACGAGGTATCAAAAAATTTACTATATCCTTTTTTTTTCCTGTTTAGTAAATTTTTTTTATGCGTTGTCCATTCTAAATTTATAATTCTATTATCTTTTTTATTTCTATTTAGATGATCAACTACTATATTTAAATCTGGATTATCATTTTTAATAAAATTTAAAGCTATTAATCTATGTACATAGAAGGATTTTCTAATATTTTTAGCGACTGATAAACTTACAAAATAATATGGGTAGGTCTTTCCTCTAATCGCGGGTTTTAAAAATTTTTTTTGTATTAGACTATAAATTTTACCTGTATAAAATAGTATATATTTATCAAAAATTAGTTTAGGAAAGTATTCCATTTATAAATATTTTTTAATTACTTAATTAAAAAAATATTTAGACTAATCAAATTTTTTTTTAATTAACACTTGCTAGAATTTTTGTCCAATCTTCATCTATATGTCTTTTTAATATTTTTTTAGATTCTTTGATTAATTGTAGATAATTATTATTACTAGTTATAATTTTAAAAATATCTTTTTCATCTCTGACTACAAGGCAATTACCGAAATTTTTAAAAATATCATTTTGACCCGTAAGCCATTTCTCACTTATTACTAAGACACAATCATGATATATAGATTCTAAGAAAGTGTATTGACTACCTCCTCCATCATTCTTAATTGCGGACATATCTATACAAAATTTTTTATCTCTTAGAATATTATTTAATGCTGTAAATGTTTTATCAAATCTTCCCTGATAACTTGACGCTGGATCGTCCTCTTTCATTGTATCTAAAGTTTGTAATTTTCTATAAACATACCTGTCATTTTTTGCTCCATATATTTTTATAATTTCATTATTATTTTGTTTTAACATTTTATTTGTTAGTATTAATATATCTGTGTGTTTGTCATAATCTATTCTTGAAACTGAAACAGCACCAGATTTTTTAAAATTAGTTTTAGGATATTCATAGAAAGGGTGTCTTAAAAAAACAGATTCTATATTATATTTTTTTCTTAAAAATTCTTGTACAGTTTTTCTAATAGTAATTACATTAAATCTATACAAATTTTGTATTAATTCTAAACAACTATTACCTTTAACTTCAGTAGGGTCATGTATTACGATGTATGTACCATCTGGGAATTTATCAATATATTTGTAATAGTTTTTATCAATTGCAGTTATTAGTAAATTTTTTTTAATAATAACATCGTCTATTTTTAAATTTTGATAATAACAATTATAACCATAATCTCTACAATGTTTTTCACTTCGTTTCCCTACTTTATAAATATCTGATTGAGTTTTTAAACTGAGATGTGATGTAAATGATACCCAGCCACCATATACAGGTTTAGCTAAATATACTAAGTTAAATTTTTGTGAATCAGTCAATTTAGTAATTTGATTTGTTAAATATATTAGATGTGAAGGTTTATAATAAAATTTCATTTTATATCTTGAGTTAGTTTTAATATTCATATTACTAAATCCATTATCTTCATGATAAATTAAAATTGGGTTACTAATATAACAATTTCCATTTTTTTGAAAATGATTAATTAGAAATCTGTCATAAGCTCCCGCCATAAGTCTTACTTGTCCGCTTCGCCAATCAGGAGATTTTTTTTTTGATTTACCTGATAGAAAAATACTGCGAGTCACTCTATATAAATCTTTTATTGATTTTTTAGAAGGTAGATAATAAGCAAATGTTCCAAATATACTTAATTGTTCTGATTTTATTTTTATAATTTCTATATCACTTTGATAATCAGTAATCATATTATGTCTAAAAGTACCACCTAAGTAACAGATATCAGCATCTTCGGGTACTTCTATATTTCTTTTTAAAATATCGGGAAGTAGTACAGCGTCATCTTCAAGAATAAGGCAATTATCTATCTGTTCATCATAAGCTTTTTTAAGAACACTTAAATGACTTAGTAAGCATCCTACTTTAGGTAAAATAATATTTACATCTCTAGATAATGTTGAAAAATTCTTCCTATTAGTAAAATAATTAGGCTTTAACTTTTCATGTGGTATATCTAATAAAGTTGCAATTTTATCAACATAGGAATTTGAAAATAATCTTAATCCATGAACACCATCAATTCTGTGTCCTGTAAGTCTTAAACTATTTAAATTTTTTTGAAACGTTTCTTTACGTTCAATATTAGATTCTAAATTTATATAAAAAATTTTAGTATTTCTTATATCAATATTCATTTATAAAATACGATTAGATTTTAATTTTAAAAAAAAAATCAATATCCGCCTATATCGTACATTTTCATTGCTTGTCTGTTATATACACCCATATTATTAGAAGCGTTACCAGCAAGGTTATCATAATCTGCGGTATCAAGGTTAGAAGATATATTAAGTGTAGATTTAGCTTTTGATGCTTCTTGAGTTTCTTGTAGTATTCTATTTTTAATTTTTTTCTTTATTTCTTTTAATTGTGTGGGAATTAAATTCGGCTTGTTTAGGTCTACCTCCTCATCATCTTCAGGTAATTCAAATAGAGGATTGACAGTCGGCAGGTTCTTATCATTTTGTATTAAATCGTTACCAGCTTTTAAATAATCTACGTTAGCAAGAGAACCGGTATTGACATTATCATTCCATTCTTTAAATTGTTGATTGGCTTGTTTTTTAACTGCGTTAATAATTTTTCGGTCACCATTAAATTTATTATATTTATCACGAATATTATTTAGTAAAATATCTTTATAATCTACATTTTCATCAATCATTTTAATATTTTCTCTAATAGGTACTGGTGCGTTTTTAGTTTTTTCTACAAGTGATTTTGTATGTTTTTTTACATCTTGGTCACCACGTATTGAAGTAAAATCAATTGCTCTCTGTACATCACCTCTATTATTTTTATTTATAACCTCTTCCTCTGCTTTTACACTATGTAGTATATCACCTTGATTAATATCCCCAAAGTTCATAATTGTAATATGGTCATTTTCTTCTTTTCTTTTATGGATTGTTCCAAAAAATCTGTTGGGCTTATATATTAAATCTATACTCATTTTTTATATAATATAATAATATATTTTTTATTTTATTATATAATCATTCTAAAGTTAGTGGAAATGGATAATTATCTTGGATATATTTATCTGCTTCGGCTTCTGTTTTAAATGATTTAGATTTTATTTTATTATTTGTTTTACTAATTCTATATACTACACAAAATCTCTTTTCTCTATTTAAAAATGTTTTACAATATCCTTTTTGAGTTCTATTACGGCAATTTTCTTTCTGGTCTGTCCATTTTAAATTACAAATTCTATTGTCAATTGGATTTCTATTTCCATGATCTACTACTGGCTTATTTACTGGATCATCATTTGGTATAAAATTTAAAGCGATTAATCTATGTATATTAAATGTTTTTTGTTTTTTTAAATCTAAAGTTAATGTTACACTTAAATAGGGTGCTGTTTTACTTCTTCGACTAGTTTTCATAAATATTTTACGTTTAATGTTATAAATTTTTCCTGTGTAAAATAGAATATAATTATCATAAATTTTTTTTGGGAAATATTTCATTTTATATTTTTAATTAATTTAAAAAAAATAATTAATCAAATTTTTTTTAAATAAATTTAAATCTGAGTAAGTAAAATCTATTAGGCGTTGTTAAAAATTTGCTTGGTTGCGAAAGTAGAGCCTGAGTCACTAGAGTATTTAAGCTCTAAGTTACCTGAGCCGTCGATGTTAAATTGCCATCTGTTACTTCCATTACCGACTTCAACGTTTGTACCAGCAACTGTTGCACATTCCATGACATTAACATTGTCAATATCTCTGTTAGCATCCACTTGTAAAAACTTATTCGCCTCGGCAGATTTGGTTGCCGAAGGTTTATCTACAACAGTTGCTTCACCAGTATTATCAATTGTTACATCGCCACTCATTGATACAGCTTGAGCTGCGTTAGCTGAGTCATAGACAATGACATTTGCGTCTGATCCACTAGGAAGAGACTGGAAATCGCTTAATCCGGCCAAATTAGCAAGAGTCATTTTCTTGTTTGCCGAACCATCATAGACTGCGATTAAATGCGTATTAACTGGGGTGCTTTGTTCAGTTGCTCCGTTAATATCTAACTGGGTAATTGCGATATCGTCAGCATCACACAAAATCGTACCAGCTTGTGCGGGTAGGTCAATTGTGAAAGAAGAAGCTGGGTCGTTACATTCTAAAGTTACAACGTTAGAGTTGTCCGATGCCCCTTGGAAGCGTACTTCCGAAGCAATCTCTAGGCTTTTAGCCAAAATTTTTCCATATCCATTTACGTCACTCATTTTATATATTATACAAATATTTTTTTTTTAACTAATTTTAAATTTTGTTTCAAAATTTTCAGTCTCTATATTATATTTTTCAAATTTCAATTCTTCAGTATCTATATTAATTCGCCATTTAGAATTTAAACTTATAAATTTCATTCCTAAATCTAATGTATTATTTCCACCAGTACTTGTTGAAATTTTAAAATCATCTCCTGATATACCTCTATCATGAAAAATTATCTCTCTACCAAATATATCAAATGTTTGCTTGTGTCTACGAGAAGCCATCTATACTATATATATTAGATTAGAAAATAAAAAAAGGACGTCATTTAAAAAGTTATTCTATAGTAGTTGGAAATGGGTAATTATCCTCAATAAATTTATCAGCCTCAGCTTCTGTTTTAAAATATTTACTAGATGCTTTATAATTTAAATATATATCACTAATTTTCCATACTACTTTAAATCTCTTGGCTGTATTACAAAAAAATTTACTATATCCTTTTTTTCTTTTATTTAACTGATTTCTACGTTTAGTCACCCATTCTAGATTACAAATTCTATTATCTGTTGGATTAATATTTTTATGATCAACTTCAATTTTATTTACTGGGTCATCATTCTCAATAAAATTTAAAGCGATTAATCTATGTATATTAAATGATTTTTGTTTTTTACTAGCTACCATTAAATTAACTCTTAAATATTCTTTTAATTTACTCCTTCTACTTAATTTCATAAATTTTTTACTTTTTAAATTATAAATTTTACCTGTATAAAATAATATATATCTATCAAATATTAATTTTGGAAAATATTTCATGTTTTTTCTTTAATAAAAAAATAAATTTTTTAAATCAAATTTATTTTTAAATTATTTAAATTTTTAATAAGGTGGGGTAGTTAGTCGAAAAAAAATGCTTAACAAAATCTATACCGATAAGATAGACTCCATACTACCATCTTGTTTGCTGAACGCCACTAAATTAAGTTGCTCATGTATTACTTCCACGATGAATGCAGTTTGCGATGCGTGACTTACAGATAAAACATATTGCGGCGCGCTAAGGTTTTTAAAACTAACAGCTTGCGAATATTTTTCGTAACTAGGCATATCCTGTATAACAGAAAAATCAAAACAGTAAATTGCATGGTAATCATCTCTTGACGTTGCTGATGATGACATTGCTGAATAGTTGTCTGAGGCAATTATTCTTTCAAATTCCATTTCATCAGTTCTAGCTCCGTAAAAAACCTGACCATTAGCTTTAAATGAGATTTTATCAACAAATTTAAAATCAGTTCTTTTTTCACCAGCATGTGAATTAGGGTCAGCTCTTACAGCGATGTAACTTCTAACTACACAACCTTTTGTTGTTAAGTCAATAGCAAAATCTTGTAGAGATGTAGATACAGTGATTGCTTTTTCATTTTCTTTAAAAGTTGTCATAAGGAGTTGATTAGTTGGTTTATTGGTTGAATAATTTTGATTCCATAATTCATTAAGTTTTGCGGAAGGAAGTTCTAAATAATTAATTATAAGCTCACAAGGTTGGTATGTCCAGGAACTTGATGTACCTGAAGCGATTAAATGTTCTTGGTCACTGGTTGAACTCCATTTAACATTAACAGTTAGTTGCTGGAGATGTAAGAGGTCCTTTGAGTTCGACATATTTCCGAAGAAAGAGAAGGGAAGTGGTACATATACCACATGATCTACGCTTTGACCGATACCTGCTCCGAGGGTATTGTATCCAGTTAAGGCAAAAATTTCAGCTTGGTCAGATTCAGCTTTTTCGAGGACGTATTTCATTATTTTTACTCTATCTAATCGTTCAAGTATTTTAGAGTGAGATGAAAGAGTACATTCATCTATTGCTGCGATTATTCCAGCAGTTGCAAGTTTAAGGTCAGAGTTTGCGGTATCTTGAATAACTACTTTCATGTAAATTTTTGTGGCTAAACCATATTTTAGCAAATTAATAGAATTTGTTGCTCCAGGATTAGGAGTGAAGGCAATTTCTCGTCTTTGTTTAGAACAAGAGGCGAGTCCTGCTCTAAGTTTATATCTTAAGTTTTCATATCCAGCTTTAACTTCAACCGAGTTAATTAGAGGACTCATACTGTTACTTAATAATGCACTATTACTACTCATGTTTATAATATATTAAAATATTTTTTTTTTAAACTTTTTTAATTAATTTTTAATTAGACTCTATAATACACTATAATAAACTTCTTCCAACATTTCATCATCTTTTACAACATTTTCTATATCTAATTGTAAATATTGTCTAAAAACTGGTGCTACACCCTTTAACATCTCTTCATTTTCACGTTTTAATTTTTGTTCTATAGTTTCTTTTAAAACTTTTATTTCTTCTTTTTGAATATTGACTTGGGATTTTAAAACATCATTAGCACGAGTTAATTCTAAAATATCTTTATTAAAATTCTTTTTAACTCTTTCCTCTTCCCCTTCTTCTGCCGTTGCTCGTAAATCTTCTAGTTTAGTTTTTTCCTCTTTAGCCTCTTTCTTTTCTTTTTCTATTTTTTTAAAATCTTCTAAACCTGCGTCAATAGCACTACCTTGTCTTTCTTTACTGTCTGAAACTCTATTCATATCCGCATCTACAGTACTAAAATAACTTCTTGCTCTATCTAAACCCTGTTGTAATAAATTCATATTTTTATCATTAATAGCTTTTTGTAAAATTTGTAAAATCTCATTAACTTGTATAGGTAATTGCCCACTTGGTACAGATTTAATTTTTCTTATATATTCATTAGCTTCAAGTACTAGTGGATCATTTACATTAAAACCTGGAGTTTCGTCACGAACTTTTCCTGTAGGTGTAGGAGGTCGTTGAGGTTCTACTTGTTCAGGTTTAGCATCTTTAGGCGGTAAGGGAGGTAAATCAGTACCAGTTTCTCTAATTGGTTCTGTATCTCCACGATTAGATAGGTCTTGATATTTACTAGACCTCATAATTTTTTTTTGTATGTCCTCTAAACGTTTCATTTGATTTCCTAGGTCAGCTCTTAAGTCAGGTTTTACAGTATTTAAATCTTGGTTAGCTATATCAATCATAGCTAGTGCTTCTTTAATTTCATTAAGTTCTTTATTTAAATCAGCTAAATTAGCATTTTCTATAAACTTTTCAACAGGTATATTATCAGGCATTTCTAAACCTTCTTCTATAGTTTCTTTAACTTTTTGTGTTCTCGAAGTCTTACCGCTTAGATTTAATAAATTCGTTTTAATATTTGCTTTTTCTTCATCAGTAGATCTAGTTCTAGTTTGTGGTTGCGAAGGTACAGAAGGTTTTTTAGTAACACTAAATGTTTCATCTTGACCTTGGTTATCACCTTGTGGTGTACCATCGGGTTCTTCTTGAGCATCTTTATTTTTTCTTAGTGCTTCAGGTCTAACATTATTTGCCGCTGTATTTTTACTAGATTTACCTACCATACCTATATAGTTTGTTTTAGCACCTTGTAAATCAGATACTATATCTTTAATTCTTAATTTATCATTATCTGCTGTAGCATTATCTCTCGATTTAGATTGTCCTGAACCAATCCATCTATCTAACAAACTAACAAATCCTGGATAATAAGTATCTTTCATATCTTGTGATGGTGACTCTGATAAATCTATAAGTTCTTCAGCTCTATCTATGTAATCATCAGGACTTAGGTTTTCAATACCAGTAACGGTTAAATAAAATTTTTCTCTATTACTCATTCTATATATAATAAAAATATAAAAAAAATGAGGTCTTTTTTATATTTTATTGGGATAAATCTAAAACATCATATTCAAAGAAGAAAGCCATATTTACATGAACATCTACTTTTGTAGTAACGTCAGTCGGGTCAGTATAGTAACCTGAATATTTTTCAAAGAAAGTTGGACTATGTCGTGCAAATATATTTGCTTGGAAATTAATATCTAAATCCTCATGAGGTTCAAACCTGAAGTCTATACCAGTGATTAACTGTGAGGCTTCGTTTCTTTTTACGGGAACTACAATACCGTGTCCTCCTAGAGAACCGTTAGTTATAATACTAAATGAATTTAAAAAACTAAAATCAACATATAAATTTCTAGTAAATAAATCTGCTAACTCACTATTATCAACAGGATTGTAGAAATTAATTGAAATCATTTTTAATCGAAGTGGTTGAGCCTTAACTGGATAAGGAATTGTTGTCGATGGTTTATTTGCAGTACTAGAATCTACTCTGAGACAAATTATAGGCATATATAATATCTATATATATTATTTTTTAATAAATTTAATATCCACCCATTTTCATTTTTTCTTTGTTCATTTTTTTAGGTGAATTTACAATTTTAGTATGTCCATATCCTTTTTTTTGTAAATCTAGATGTTCTTGTTTAGTATCAGCCATAACTGCTTTTTTGCCTTTATACATCATATGCTTTTTAAATCTTTTTTCACCATTCATTTTAATATTAGGTTTTTGATAACTTCGTATAACTTGTCTAGCTCCTGATTTCATAAACTCTACAACATAGACCTTTGTATTATTTACTCTAGTAGTATCATTGAAAGCCTTAAGAGCTTCATTCTCTTTTTTATATTCACCCTTAGTTTTAACTTCACCATTATCATTAACTATCATTACTTTAAATTTTTCAGCTTCAGGATCTATTAGTTGTTTAACTTCTTTAACTATCATCTTTACAGGTTTTTTTTTTGTTTTAGATTTTCTTTCTGACCTATATTTCTGTAAATCAGATTCAGCTAAATTCATCTTAGATAATAACTCAATTAGTTGTGCTTTTTTTTTATAACTATAACCTTTAAGTTCGGAATTCTTTTTTTTTAAACCTAACTCTTTAATCATTTTTCTAATATCTCTAACTTTGATGTTTTTAAAATCACTCATCTATATAATATATATTTAAAAAAAAAAACCGTCTTTTTTTATTCAAATTCAAAATCTGGATACATGAATCTTTTTAATTGAACTGGTAAAAAAATATCGTTACAATTGACAGGTACTATAATATCTTTAGTTCTTATAATAAAAAATTTTTTAGAGTCTATATAATCTCGCCAATTTTTAAAATTTTTAATTCTTGTAGTCCAATGATAATCGTGTTCATGAGATTTTTTTAAATGATTATGAAAATGCTCAAACTTACCAGTCCAATTATGTTCGCAAGTTTTAAGAGGACATTTGATAGGTAGATATCTTAAATTTTTATAACAAGGTCTGGGTACACCATCACGTTTTTTATAAAGTTCATAACTAAACCAAAATTCTTTATTGTTCATAATAGTATATATATATTTAATATTTATTTTTGTTTATAAAATCTTCAATGAGTAGTAGTCGTAAGTTTTCTTCAAACTTTTTAATTTTTAAAACAACTTTATAAATCATTTGCTTTTTAAATTGCCTAATAAGTTCTTGTTTAAATTTCTTACGATTTTTTAAAAGTTTTACATTTGATATTGATATACCAAACTCATTTTCAAAATAATCAATGAGAACCACCAATTTAAATTGTGTGTCTGACATTTCTTTAATTCCTTCAATATCTTGTTTATAACCAGCAATTGTATTTTTAATAAGTTTTTTTCTTTGATTGACTGAAAAGTTTTGGTGGTTACTAGCAGTTTGAGTGTTTGACATATTGTTTTGTTTTTTAATTACTCTTACAAATTTTGAGATTTGAGCAATCAAATTTTTTTTTAAAACTACCAAATCTGTACAAACTGGCGGGAATTCCCTGAGTTTTAAAAATCAGGAATTCCCTAGTTTAAAAAAAAAATGAACTGTCTTCAGCAGTTCAGTCTGTTAAGTTCGGCGGGGAATTCTTATTTTTTATATATCAATATTATATTCTTCAACAAGTTCGCATACTGTATCAAAAGCTTCATCAACTTTGAGATACACATCTATAAGATTTCTTGCATCAATGTCTTCAACGTCGTCATAAATGAAGTAATTTTCAGCAATTTCAGTAAATCGTACTTGAGTAACGTACAATAAACTGTGGAAGAATTTTATACAAGCTTTACGGTTATCATTGTCTTGAATACTTTCGACAAAATCACGGTTGATATGATACTTATCAACTTTATCATCATTGTCAATCAGTATCTTAAAAGCTTCAATATAGTGTTCAAATTCACTGTCTTCATTGTCTTCAATGTCACAATGATAATCGTTAATATTAAGAACACTGACGTAATCGATAAAGTCAATTTCATCATATTCGTCAATATCAATATTATGGTGAAACAGTTGTGGTGTCATAAGCTTATTCAAATGTTCAATGTCTGAATCATATTCACCGTCAGCGTTATTGTCTGATATATATTGACGAATGTCGCTCAATGTATGAATATTGATTCGCCTTATACTGTCAATGTCTTGTAAATGACAGAATATTGTATCAATAATAAATTCAATACGCTTTGCTGAATATCCTGTTTTCATTTCGTGATTGTCTTCGTTTTGTACTTGTCCTTGAGGCATATTGAGGGAATTCTTGAGAGTTTGAGAGTAAGGGAATTCTTGAGAGTATTGTAAGGGGTTTGATTACTCTTACAAATTTTGAGATTTGAAGCATCAAATTTTGCGCACCACCAGATTTTTGAGTCAAAATCTGGTGGTTACCAGCAGATTTGCAATCAAATCTGCTGGCGGGAATTCCCGCCAGCATTCAATTTTCGAGATCTGCTGGCGGGAATTCCCCGGGTTTTAAAAATAAGGAATTCCCGCCAGCATATTTGCAATCAAAACTGCTGGCGGAATTCTCCCAGCATTCAATTTTTCAAATCTGCTGGCGGGAATTCCCCGAGTTTTAAAAATCAGGAATTCCGCCAGCATATTCGCAATCAAATCTGCTGGCGAAATTCTCCCAGCAGTTTTCAATTTTCAAATCTGCTGGCGAAATTCTCCCAGTTTTCAAATTTTCAAATCTGCTGGCGAGAATTCCTTATTTTAAAAAAAAAGAAGAATTGTCTCCAGCAGTTCAACTTAGTATATATTTATTTTTGATTTTTGATTTTTTTAAAAAGTCGATTGATTACTTCAGCAAATTATCAGAAATGAGCAATCAAATTTGCGCAGCCACCAGATTTGCGCAACCACCAGATTTTCGCAGCCAGCAGATTTGTACAGC
>Ga0181420_1000391_pt1 | contig 17735 bp, 20 predicted proteins | sample 43SPOviralmetaG_FD_130145 | JGI IMG/M metagenome (GOLD analysis project Ga0181420, IMG submission 130145) | Marine viral communities from the oligotrophic San Pedro Time Series (SPOT) site, San Pedro Channel, CA, USA - 43 SPOT_SRF_2013-05-22 | ecosystem: Environmental > Aquatic > Marine > Strait... | reverse complement strand
TACGAGAAGTAATGGATAGGAAGACGGTCAAAAGAACCGTCATGACAATACCCTACAATGCTACTAAAGACTCATCTCGGAAGTACATTAGGGAAGCTCTTCTTGAGAAAGGTATTGATCCTGATCGTGAAGAACTTACAAAGGTTGTTAATGCTGTCTATCAAAGTATGGATGCTATTGTTCCAGGACCAATGCAAGTTATGCGTTGGATTAGGAAAAACGTTGGTCAATATATAAAAGATGGCGCAAAGATAGTACAATGGACAACCCCTTCGGGTTTTATTGTTAGTCAAAAGCGTAATCACATCGAGACTGAGCAAATGGAGTTACAGTTATTAGGTCGTACTAGAGTAAGAATACCTAACGGTATCGAGAGTCCATGCCCTAAGAAGCATAGAACAAGTACTGCTCCTAATTTCATCCATTCAGTCGATGCTTCCATACTCCACCGATCTTTCGAGGAGTTCAATGGACCATTCACAGTTATCCATGATTCTGTCTTATGCAGAGCAGGAGACATGGGAACACTCAATAAACTTGTGCGAAAAACCTACACGGACATTTTCACAGAAGAATGTTGGCTGTCACGATTCGCTGAAACAATTAATGCCAAAGAACCGCCACCGATAGTAGGAACATTAGATCCTACTGTTGTATCCAATTCCACTTATTTTTTCTGTTAGCACTATGCCACAAACACATGTCACTAAAGAACCTGTCACCCTCGAAGGTTATCAGGCTGTCTTAAAACCAGGGGAGTGGGGCTATAAGCTCCAAGTCCTTATGGGAGAGGAGATAGTTAAAGAACTAGAGGAGGAAAGAGAGAGTGCTTTAGAATGGGCTAGAGGTAAGGCTAAGAACCCTAAGAGGGTTACTGTCAAACCTGAGCCTTGGGAAGAAGTAGAAAACCAAGAAGGTACCTACCAAGTACGTTTCACATGGAGGGAAGGAGATAGACTCGTCCCTGTTATTGTAGACACAGAAGGTACGGTAATATCTGATAAGAATACACCAGTATATAATGGTAGTAAAGTTAAGATAGCTTTCTTCCAGAAACCTTATGTATTACCAACAGGTGATATAGGTACATCACTTAAGTTAAAAGCTATACAAATAGTTAGCCTTAACAACGGTGCTGGGATTAAAGATGATGGGGATATGACCCCCGAAGAAGCCGCCAAATTATTTGGTAGTGCCAAAGGGTTTAAAGTCGAAGATCCTAATGTAGAAAAGACAGACAAAACCTTTAGTGAGGATGATGAGTTCTAATGAGAAGTGGCCTTGAAATACAGGTTGCTTCACTTCTTGACGAACTGAACATACACTATGATTATGAACCAGATAAATTTAATTATGTGCTTGAGTCTAGGTATATCCCTGACTTCAAGGTTGGGGATGTATATCTAGAAACTAAGGGATTCTTTAAGCCGTCAGATCGTCGTAAGATGTTGGCTGTAAAAAAATGTAATCCTGATCTAGATGTACGTTTAGTATTTCAAGCACCAAATAATAAAATATCTAAACGCTCTAAAACTACTTACGCCATGTGGGCCGACAAACACGGTTTCCTATGGTGCCCGTATTATGCAATCCCAATTAGCTGGCTCAGATGATTCTGAGTTTATGTATCATACACCCTGTAATAATTGTGGGTCATCAGATGGTAACTCTGTTTATTCTGATGGCCATACATATTGCTTTGTATGTAATACATATACTGCGGAGTCAGATACAGAAGAGCCGATACCGTTATCCACCATCATCAAGCCACGAGCTATGATTAAAGGCGAGCCTGTTTCATTAAAGAAGCGGCAACTTACTGAAGAACAATGTCGTAAATACCGTGTCCACAAAGATGGAGATGTTTTACGTTTCCATTACTTCGATAAGAAGGGTCAGGTATGTGCGGCAAAAATTAAAAACAAAGCCAAAGAATTTTACTGGGAAGGCAAGAACATTGACAACCAGTTCTTTGGACAGAATCTATTTCCTGATACTGGGTCAAGACTGACCTTATATGAAGGGGAATTAGATGCATTGTCAGGGTATTCTGCAATGCCAACTTGGCCTCATATGTCTGTACCTAATGGAGCAGCTGGGGCTAAGAAAGATCTACAAAAAGTACTTGAATTAACCCAAGGTTATGAAGAGATTATCTTATTCTTTGACAATGACCCCGCTGGAATACAAGCTGCGGAAGAGTGTGCTGCGCTTCTACCACCAGGTAAAGCAAAGGTTGCTCGGATGGAGAAGTACAAGGATGCGTCTGAAGCACTCCAAGCTGGAGATCCAGAAGCAATTAGACGGGCTATCTGGGACGCAAAAACGTACCGTCCTGACGGAATTGTTGATGCAAAATCGTTACTTGAATTAGTCACTACACCAGAACCACCTTGCGCTCATGAGTACCCATTCAAAGGACTTAATCAGAAATTACACGGGATCAGGTATGGCACACTTACAGCAATTACTGCTGGCACTGGAAGCGGAAAAACCAGCTTCTGTCGTCACCTCGCAACTCACTTACTCGAAAAAGGGGAAAGGGTTGGGGTCTTGGAGCTTGAATCATCTAATAGAAACACAGCCCTTGGATTAATGTCTTGTTCTGTGGGTAACCCCTTACATATTGGGGAACACACTGAAGAAGAACTTTCGTTTGCGTTTGATGAAACCGTAAACAAATGGAACCTATTCTTATTTGATGGCTTCGGGAGTTATGATCCTGACATTATTTATTCAAGGATAGAATACCTTGCAACTGGGCTTGATTGTAAAATAATCATCCTAGATCACCTATCAATACTACTAAGTGGGCTTGACGGTGATGAGCGTAGAATGATAGACGTTACTATGACACGTCTACGAAGCCTAGTCGAACGGACTGGTATAGCTATGTTCCTTGTATCACATTTAAGAAGATCAAACAATGACAATCATACGCACGAAGAGGGAGGGCGAGTGTCGTTATCACAACTCAGAGGATCTCATTCTATTGCTCAAATCAGCGATAGCGTTATTGCCCTCGAAAGAGACCAGCAAGGAGGAAATGGAGGAAGTGCTACGACTATTAGAGTCCTTAAAAATCGTTATTCAGGCGAGACAGGTCCGTGCTCAACGCTACAGTACAACTTAAACACTTGCAGATTTACAGAACATGAAGCTGAACCCACAGAGTTCAACCCCACCACCGATTTCTGATCATGAGGTGGTGCATCCTACTGAAACAAGTAGACTAGACATCTACAAACATTATGAACATCCTTGGTATAAACACTTAAGGAAACCTAATCCACCTACAAAGGAGGCTATTGAGAAAGCCAAGTTTGAAGACAAGACCTTTGATTGGTCTAAGAAAAACAAGCAAAGTCGAGGAGGAAAGTGAACTTAGCTTTTGACATAGAAACGGACGGGTTAGAATCTACTCGTCTGCATTGTATTGTCATCCAAGATATAGACACTGGCCTAGTGGAAGAGTTTAATGATGAAGGGTATGGTAAGGGTGACAAGGAGTACTCTATTAAAGAGGATGCTCCCATGAAAGGTAGTTACTCTATCTCAAACGCTTTATGTAGTCTAATGGCTGCTGAAAATATCATTTCTCATAATGGTATAGCTTATGATGTACCACAAGCACAGAAACATTACCCTTTCTTTAGAACTCTTGAAGCTAAACATTGGGACACGCTGATTCTTAGTAGGATTTATCACCCAAATCTTTTAGATATAGATCTTACAAGAAAATGGCCCCACATGCCAGCTAGTCTTTATGGATCTCACAGTCTTGAAGCTTATGGCTACCGCCTGAGATGCTTCAAAGATAACTTCAGTAAGACTACTGATTGGAAAGAATGGTCTCCTGAAATGCAGGAGTACTGTAAAAAAGATGTCGCTATCCTCGCTAAACTATGGAAACATTTCCAAAAATACCTGAACCCGTGATTCTTGAGCATCAAATTGCTGAGATGATGCAGGATCAGAAACGCACTGGCTGGCCTTTAGATGTGCCTAAAGCACAAATCCTAGAGAACAAGCTTTTAACCCGCCTAGAAGAGCTTAGAGCCACCACTCAGAAGCTTTGTACGTTTGTTCCTGGTAACAAATTCACACCAAGACGGGATAATAAAAAACAAGGTTACATAGCTGGCGCAGAAATGCAAAGGTTAAAGGAGTTTAATCCTAGTAGCCGTGAACACATAGCTTGGTGGTTTAAAACCTTTCAAGGTTGGGAACCTACTAAACTAACACCAACTGGGAAACCAGTTATAGATGAAACAGTACTTAAAGAGATTGGAACAAAAGAAGCGTTAGTATTTCTAGAGATTCTTGAAACACAAAAGAAACTCGGAATGCTCTCACAAGGAACTAATGCTTGGTTGAAGTTGGTCAAGAATGGCAGACTTCACCACTCTTGCTTTATCGGGGCAGCTACTCATAGAATGGCTCATTCACACCCCAACCTCGCACAGGTAAGCAGCGATGCTGATTGTCGTGAGTTATTTATTCCTAAAAAAGGCTGGAAGCTAGTAGATAGTGACTTAGCTGGGATTGAATTAAGAATGTTTGCACATTACCTTGGTCGTTATGACGGAGGTAGGTATGCAAAGATCCTACTAAATGGTGATATTCATCAAGTCAATGCAGACAAAATCGGTGTCACCCGAAGACAAGTCAAGACAATTTCGTATGCCTTTCTTTATGGGGCTGGAAATATTAAGCTTGGATTGTCCTATGATAACATGCTATCCCCTGAAGCTGCAAAGAAGAAGGGGGCAGAAATAAGGAAAGCTTATATGGAAGCAATTCCTGGCCTAGAGGATCTTGTTAAAGCTACTAAACGAGTTGCGGAAGGAGGTGGTATTCGTGCCATTGATAATCGTACTATCTGCGTTAACAAGGGACATAAGGCTTTAAATTTCCTTTTGCAGGGATCGGCAGCCGTTTTGGCGAAGCGTTGGCTACTACTTACAAATGAAAAGCTTAGAAACATTAAGCATGAAAGGTACGCCTTTGTGCATGATGAACAAGTACTAGGTGCGCCACCATCATCAGCGGAAGACGTTGGTTTTGCTTGTAAGTTAGCAGCTGTAGAAGCTGGTGAGTATTATAACTTAAGACTGCCTATAGAAGCTGATGCAAACATCGGTGACAATTGGGCAGAGGTACACTAATGCTATTAATTGATTCAGACTTTTTAGCCTATAAGGCTGCTCAAGCTTGTGAAGAAGGTATTGATTTTGGAAATGATGTCATCGTTGCTCAATCTAATTTCAGTAATGTTCTCAAGATCTTTGAGCTTGAATTAAAGAAGGTTACAAAGGCTATGATGGAAGATGAGTTTATTCTCTACTTCTCAAGCCCTCAAAATTTTAGGAAAGAAATTTATCACGGATACAAGGGACATCGTTTAAAGCGTAAGCCCCTCGGATACCGAAGATTAGTCAATTATTGTGAAAAAACCTACAACTTTGTATGTAGAAAAGGTTTGGAAGCAGATGACAGTATCGGTATAGATGCAACTAACTTTCCTGAGTATGAGACTATTATTGTAAGTCCAGACAAAGATATGCGTCAAATTCCTGGTGTTCTATGGAACATGACAGATGATGTAGAAGAAATCACTAAAGAACAAGGTGATGATTGGCATTTAATACAAAGTTTATCTGGAGATCCTACTGATGGTTATCCTGGATGCCCTGGGATAGGTATTAAAAGAGCAACTGACTTGCTTAAAAAGAATCCTGATAATAAATGGGCTGCTATATGTAAAGCATTTAAAGAAAGAGGGTTATCAGACGACGACGCTCTACTTAATGCACGATTAGCTAAAATCCTACAACACCCTGACTACGACTATGACCGTGAAGAACCAATCTTATGGACCCCAGTATTACAATAGGGGTTCCATAGAAGTTTGGGATTTTATACGAGACCAACAATTAAACTACCATCTAGGTAATGCAGTTAAATACATCTGCCGAGCTGGTCACAAAACAGATCACATTGAGGATCTAACAAAAGCTATCCACTATCTAACTAACGAACTAGAACATGTCTCTAACAATTACACCAGACATCCACCACACATTCCTGAGCAGCCAAGCCAAGGAATTCAGGACAACCTACTCGATTGGCAACTCAACAGGTCGGGCACCGCAGACTAAGCAGAAAAACTTAATTGTTGAGGAATTTAAAGAGTTCCTTGAAGCTGATGGGGAGTTATGGCGAGACAGTTTTGGAGTTAAATCTGATTGTTTAAAAGAATTAGCTGATTTAGTTTATGTTTGTTATCAGTATGCTGAGAACATGGGTTGGAATTTAGATGAAGCTTTACACCGTGTCCATGAAAGTAATATGTCCAAGCTCGATGAGGACGGTAAACCAATCTATCGAGAAGACGGTAAGGTTCTTAAAGGACCAAACTATGCACCACCAACTTTAACAGATTTAATCTAATGACTACAAGTTTGATCGCTCGGACAGGCCGAGTACAAAACTGGATGGATAATCCAGAAGGACGCTTGCCAGTATCATGCACCGTGTTTGTCGTTGAAGACACAATGGAGGGTGATAATGGTATCGAAGCGTCATGGAGATTCGTTAGCCACGCTCTCCGATTTGGAGCAGGAGTTGCTGTCCACCTATCTAAGCTCAGAGCCAAAGGCACAGAGAATGGTAAAGGTCTTACAGCTTCTGGCCCAGTATCGTTTGGTAAAATCTATTCATCACTAAATGAAATTATTAGAAGGGGTGGGCATTACAAGAACGGAGCTTGCGTTTTACATTTGGATCTTGACCATCCTGATGTTATTGAGTTCATTACTGCTACCCGATCAGAGTTATCGTGGGTCAAGAGATGCGTTAATCTTGATGAAGAGAAATGGCTCAACGCAGATAACAACACCAAGGAGGCACTAATCTATGGAATCAGATCAGGAGATATCTGGCTCAACAAAATCAAATATGACGTGGCAGGTACCAGGATCTACGGCAACGTGTGTCTTGAAGTTTATTTGCCCTCACGAGGAACGTGCTTGCTCCAGCATATCAATCTCGGTGCCTGTACTATCGACACTTTACAAAAGGGCTTCACTCAGGGTATGTCCTCGTTGTGCGATCTCCATAGCCGAACAGGTGTTGGAAGGTCTGGAGAGTACTTACCCTCGGAGACAGATAGGCAAGTCGGGCTCGGAATGCTTGGATTGGCCAACCTTCTCAGACGAGAAGGAATAACGTATGCTCAATTAGCAGACGCTTTAGAATATAAAACTAAGAATACAATAGCTGACCACCTTGTATTTGAATTAAAACAAGCTATAAGTAATGCTGCATTTGTAGCAAAGAATGCTAACATGAACCGAGCATTTGCTATAGCACCTACCGCAAGCTGCTCTTATCGTAGCAAGGATAGCGATGGGTACACCTGTTGTCCAGAAATAGCACCACCTATTAGTAGAAGTATTGATAGGGACTCTGGAACTTTTGGTGTTCAGAGTTACAACTATGGCGAAGTTGAGATCGCCTCGGAAGTTGGCTGGGACGTATATAAACGTGTAGCAGACGGCATAATGATAATACTCAACAGTACGGGACTTCTTCACGGCTACAGCTTTAACTCTTGGAGTGATGTTGTAGAATACGACAATGCGTTCGTGGAAGAGTGGCTGGCTAGCCCCCAAACATCACTATATTATAGTCTTCAAGTTATGGGGGATGTTCAAGATAAATCTTCAGCTTACGCAGCTATAGATGAAGCGGATGTCAACGAGTATTTGGAGGGTATAATCAACAATGATTCCCCTACCTGTGATTGTCAAGAATGAAAAAAACACCTTATGATAAGTTATTTGCACGTAAAAGAACTTGGACACCAGTACAAACAACAGCTGGAAAGTTACGAGAGGGAGCTGAAGAAGCCATCTTCCGTGCTCTCTCAATACGGCATATGGAGTTACCAGTTGGTGACTTCATTACAGAAGCACTTGATAAGGAGGTTCCCTCATCTGCGAGGGATCTCCTAGAATCAAATGTAAAAGATGAAATAAAACATGATCTGGCTCTCGGCTATGTAGTAAATGCTATGGGCACAGATGAAAAAGCAGAAAACGAAGCACTAAAATTACGTGATGCATGGATGGAACATCCCGACCATACCCTTCTTAAGGCACTTGTCGCAGAACGAGCTATATTCTTTGTTCTATTGCCTTTCTTTCGGTTTAATGGCGATGCTGCTCTTAGAACGGTTTCGATGGATATCTCAAGAGACGAACAGGTACACGTCGGATGTAATAGTCTTGTATGTGCAGAGTTGGGTCTTCGCCCTTCTCCTTCTTTGGATCGTCTTAGGAAGGCAACTATTCATTGGATAATGCAGCCACTAGGTAGAAATACTACCGACAGATATTTAGATAGAAAATTTTGGACCGATTCTAGTGATCGGCTAATGTATGAAGGGAAAGCCCCAGAGCTTTCTGATACCAAGCGTGGCCGTATGCCAGCATTTTTTGAACATGCAAATACAAACCTCCCAAAGTACGCTTAACTGGGGTGACCTACAGCGTCTTGTGGATGACTTGACCGACCAGTTTCCAGATGTATTTCCTGACCATACACTCTCCGATAAGGAGATCGCTTATCGAGCAGGTCAGATCTCTATAATAAGACTATTAAAACAACACTTATCGGATAATTAATTATGTGCGGAAACCCTTTTGGTGGGAACAGAACTCCTACACCACCTCCAGTTCAGAAAGCTAGTACTCCTCCACCTATACCTCAAGAAGTACAGCAAGCTCCAACAGCAATGCCTGAAGCTCCTACCCCAGCTCCAGTAACTGAAGATGAGACAAAAAGAAAAGCTAAAGTAACTTCTAAGAAAGTACAGAAGAAAGGTAAAGCATCAGGAACCAGTCAACTTCAAACTAAGAAGCCTGATTCTGGTGGTGTTCAAACACCTACTACAGGACAAGGCGTTAATACAGGTACTAAATAATGCAGAACGCACGTCAGAGATATAATGAACTATCGACTGACCGTGAACAATTTCTTAATGTTGCATATGAATGTGCAGAACTGACAATCCCTACCGTATTAATGAGGAATGAAAAACCTCCTGCGTATGGGCAGTTCACTACACCGTGGCAATCAGTAGGAGCCAAAGGGGTTGTAACGTTAGCTTCAAAACTAATGTTAGGACTCCTTCCTCCTTCTACAAGTTTCTTCAAGCTCCAATTAGATGACTCTAAGTTGGGTGTGGAGATACCCAAGGAAGCTAAGAGTGAATTAGATTTAAGTTTTGCAAAGATTGAACGTCAGATTATGGAAAGCATTGCAGCTTCTACTGATCGTGTTCAAATCTTTTCAGCAATTAAACACCTCGTTATAACTGGCAATGCCCTAGTTTATATGGGCAAAGAAGGTATGAAGATGTACCCTCTTAACAGATACGTGGTGGAAAGAGATGGTAACGGAAACGTTTGTGAGATAGTTACTAAAGAAAAGGTAAGTAGAAAGCTACTACCATTTGGCATGAAGTTGCCTGACCCTCAAGCAGTGGTTGATAAAGACGGTACTAATACAGGTAAAGATTGTGATGTTTATACACGCATTAAGTACACACCTAAAGGTTGGACTTGGTGGCAAGAGACACATGATCTAATGATCCCAGGTAGTGACGGTAAAGCACCTAAAGATAAGAGTCCTTTCTTACCTCTACGTTTTGTAACAGTAGATGGAGAAGACTACGGACGCTCAAGAGTTGAAGAGTTTCTTGGTGATCTTAAATCATTAGAAGCATTAATGCAAGCCTTGGTAGAAGGATCTAGTGCAGCAGCAAAGGTTGTCTTTACTGTGTCTCCTAGTTCAGTAACCAAGCCACAAGCATTAGCAAATGCTGGCAACGGTGCTATCATTCAAGGTAGACCAGATGATGTAGGTGTGATACAAGTAGGTAAAACTGCTGACTTCCAAACAGCATACCAATTAGTTGGTGTCTTAGAGAAGAGGTTGAATGAAGCCTTCTTGATTTTACAACCACGTCAAAGTGAACGGACTACAGCAGAAGAAGTTCGTATGACACAGATGGAATTAGAACAACAGTTAGGTGGTTTATTCTCACTGTTAACTACTGAGTTCTTGATTCCATATCTAAATCGTAAGATGCATGTGTTACAAAGATCTAAAGCTATACCAACTGTACCTAGAAATTTAGTTAAACCTACTATTGTAGCAGGTATTAATGCACTAGGTAGAGGACAAGACAGAGAAGCTTTGGTTCAATTCATGACAACCATTGGACAAACAATGGGACCACAGGCTCTACAATCATTACTCAATGCTGATGAAGCTGTCAAACGTCTCGCAGCTGCACAAGGTATAGATGTTCTAAATCTTGTTAAGAGTATGGAAGAGCGTAATGAAGAACAACAGCAGCAGATGCAGCAAGCTCAGATGCAGTCATTGACTGAACAGGCTGGTCAATTAGCTGGTACTCCTTTGATGGACCCATCTAAGAATCCAGGTTTGACTGAAGCTTTACAAGAAGCCGCACCTCAAATGCAACAAGCGATGACCCCACCTCAACAATAGCACTATGCCTACAACAGAAACTTATACATACGACCCTACAGATGATGCTGTATTGGTCGAATCAGCTGATGCCAGAGATGCAGAAACTCTAGCAATCGGTGAGAAGATGCTAGAAGAGCAAGAGAATTTACTTGCTGGTAAGTATCGGAAGCCTGAAGATTTAGAAGCTGCTTATCTTGAACTCCAAAAGAAACTAGGGGAGCAAGAGGAAGGAACATCAGCAGAAGAAACTACTGAAACACCTGATGAACCACAAGAGCAGTATGCTGAAGACGGCTCTGTTAACTATGAAACTGCTACTGATATTTACGGAGACAAACTAGGAGAAGTATTCAAATCAAATGAGATAGATCCATTTGCAATGAACAAACACTTCGAGGAAAACGGAGGGACTCTAAACGATGAGATGTATGCTGACTTAGCGAAAGCAGGTTTCAATAAATCAGTCGTTGATAGTTACCTTGAAGGTGTCCGTAACCAAGTAGGTATGTCTGATGCTGCTCCCGAAGCCCCCTCGTTAGATGACAATCAAATACAAGATGTCAAGAACATAGCAGGTGGTGATGCAGGGTATGATAAGCTTATGGAATGGGCTGGTGAAAATCTATCTGAAGATGTTTGTAAAAACTTTGATGAAGTAGTTGAAACTGGTAATCATGCCGCAGTTAAATTCGCAGTAAAAGCACTTATGGGACAATATGAAGATGCCGTTGGACGTGATTCTACACTCGTCACAGGTAAGGCATCTAAAACTGAAAAGTATAGAAGCATGGCAGAGGTCGTCCGAGATATGGAGAACCCTCAGTATGAACGAGACGAAGCTTACCGTGATGATGTACGTAGAAAACTTGAAGCCTCTAATCTTAAATTATAATCATGGTACATGACCCTTTAAAAAAAAGTCACGGTGCATTTGATGCTAAAGTAAAATCATCAAAAGGTACTAAAGGCTTAAAGAAAATAAAAATCCTTAAAGAAGCAGCTGCTATCTGGAAAGGTATTTGATATAGTGGCGGCCCGAAACAATCGTACCCGCCCAGTATCTCTTAAGTTTTTTTATCATGCCTGATAACAAATTTGCAACTGAACCACAAGTACGAGTAATGGACACCGACTATTTTACCGATGCAGAAAATCTAAATGGTCGCCTAGCAATGATTGGATTCGTTGCAGCTCTTGGTTCCTACTTAACTACTGGGCAATTAATCCCAGGTATCTTCTAGAACATGCCTAAAGGTAAAGGTACTTACGGTACCAAAAAAGGTCGCCCACCTAAAAAGGGTAAATAATACATCACGTCCGTTCATCCCTTCGGGACGCATGACGATCACAGCATGGAACGGGGCTGTGGTACTGGAGAATTACAATGACTGTAAAACTTTCGTATCGTGGTGTAGAGTACACTAAAACTTCTAAGTAATTAATCATGAAATCAATTGCACTAGCCCTAGCGGCACTCTCTGCTTCAGCTCCTGCAATGGCTGGCGTCTATGTTAATGCCGAGTCAAACGCATCTTATATAGGTAACAATTATACCTCCAGAACTACCGACCTGCACGTGGGGTATGAAGGAGATGTAGGTTCACTTGGATACTACATTCAAGGTGGTCCTGCATTCACTGCAGCCGATGGCGCAGATGGTAGCACAGACTTCTCAGGTAAGCTCGGAGGTTCCGTAGCAGCATCAGAGAAGCTCGGTGTATATGGAGAGATCTCATTCAAAACTGATGAGACTGCAGACAACTCTTATGGTACTAAGATAGGTGCCAAGTATTCTTTCTAAAAATTATCATGGCCAGACACCAAACAGATGGTAACATGGCGTTCGTTCATGGACGGACACCTGAGCCTGAACCTATAGATACTTCTCCTAGTGATCAACAACCACCAGGAGTAGACGAAGAAGAGTGGGAACCTCAATCTCTTGAGGAAGCACTCTTGGGTGAGTGATTATGTCAATGAGAACACAATTACTTACTGCTATCAATGCACATGCTCATGGAGAAATCCAAAAGCATCTAGCTAATGTGGAGGTTTATCTAACAAACCCCGCAGGTATCGGAGAACACTCTGATATTACAGAAGCGATTGGTGTGGAGCTTGATAAGATAGCTCGGTATCATGACCAGATAGAAGTAGTAAAAACCTACTTAAAAAATTGAACAGGGTGGGGGCACCTCAGAGTCGGACCCCCTCTCTCTTAGGCTTTGGCCCAGTACGCTGGATACCCATTGCCGTCATGACGGTGGGATAGACCACAAAAATTTTTTCACATGTGGGAAGAAAGTTAATACAAACAATTATTTTTTAAAAGAAAATGGCAACTCATCAGAATGCGGCTAACTCTAACCTAGCCCAACTGACAAGACCAGGTTCTCTGAACGGTGCAGCTGATTCTAGAGCTCTTTACCTGAAATTATTCTCAGGAGAGATGTTCAAAGGATTCCAGCACAACACTATTGCTAGAGACCTTGTTATGAAGCGTACCATAAAGAGTGGTAAAAGTTTACAATTTATCTACACGGGTCGCACAGATGCGGAATTTCATACGCCAGGAAAAAGCATACTCGGTAACGATGCTGGTGCTCCACCAGTAGCTGAGAAGACCATCACTATTGATGATCTATTAATCAGTTCAGCTTTCGTGTATGAATTAGACGAGACACTTGCACACTATGAATTGAGGGGAGAAATCTCTAAGAAGATTGGTTTTGCACTCGCAGAAAAATATGATAGACTAATCTTCAGGGCACTTACCCGTGGAGCAAGAGCTAAAGCTCCTGTTATGAAGACTAACTATGTCGAGCCAGGTGGAACACAAATCCAAGTTGGTGCTGGTTCTAATGCAGATGATGCATTAAATGCTAACCATCTTGTGACAGCCTTCTATGATGCCGCAGCGTCACTAGATGAGAAGGGAGTCAGCCAAGACGGACGTGTTGGTATTCTTAACCCAAGACAGTACTATGCTCTCATCCAACAGGTTGGCGAGAATGGTCTGATCAACAGAGACGAGCAAGGTACATCTCGTCAGAAAGGAAACGGAATCGTTGAGATTGCAGGTATCAAGATCTTCAAATCAATGAACGTTCCATTCTTCAGTAAGTATGGTACAAAATATGCCCCTTCATCAGGTGCATCAGCAGCTACTGACTTAGATACAGTAGACCCAGGAAACACTGGTGACTTTGTTTCAGCCGCTATCGAAGATGGCCGCAATTCCGTAACAGGTATCAACAACGATTACGGACAAGGATCTAACTTCGCTAACTCTTGTGGATTAGTCTTCCAAAAAGAAGGTGCAGGAGCAGTAGAAGCTATTGGACCACAGGTTCAAATAACATCTGGAGATGTATCGGTAATTTACCAAGGAGACGTTATTTTAGGACGTCTCGCAATGGGAGCCGATTATCTAAACCCAGCTGCTTGCGTAGAACTCTTCGCAGGTGTAACTACAAAACCCGCTCAGTTCGGTACAGTGCAAACTGCTACCAACAATGCTGGTTACGGTGGTTAAAATATCCTATATTGGGGTACTTCGGTACCCCTCTCTTTTTTAATTATGGCAGTCGTATCTTATGGTGTGTCCACCGAACTGGATGCAATAAACTCAATACTCATGAGTGTTGGAGAGTCTCCTGTTAATACACTTAATGTTCAAAGCCCTGAAGTGGTAATTGCACAGAGCACTCTTCGGCAAGTCTGCCGTGAAGTACTACAGGAGGGATGGAAATTTAATACAGAATATGAATATCCTATAGAAATTGATACTAACAAAAATGTTGTTATACCCAACAATGTATTACAGATAGATTTAAATCATTTTAAACATTCAGGTCATCATGATGTAGTAAGAAAAAGTGATAATGGTATATATAAACTTTATGATTTAACAGATCATACTTTTGAATTTGATGATGCGGGGGAAGATGTCTATTGTGATATCATATGGATGATTGACTTTGAAGATATCCCTCAAGTATTCAAGAGTTATATAACCGTCAGAGCCACGAGGATGGCCTCTAACCGCATGGTAAATAACGGTCAGGCAGCTGAACTCATTGCACAAGATGAGAGCCTTGCAAGGGCTTTAGCAACAGAGTATGACTGTAAGCAAGGAGATTATAATATCTTCCAAGACTCACGTTACCGCCATAACCCAAGCACCGTTTACCGTCCATATCAAGTACTACAGAGAAGGTAATGCCAACAGTTAATCAACGTATCCCAAACTTTCTAGGAGGAGTATCACAACAGCCAGACTCAATCAAATATCCTGGGCAGCTAAGGGTATGTGATAATGCTGTACCTGATGTTACTTTTGGTTTAAAGAAACGTCCCGCAGGGGAGTTTGTAAAAAAACTAACTAACGCAACAAGCAATGGTTACTGGTATGAAATCCTAAGAGATGGGAACGAAAAATATTTAATACAAATTACACCAGGAAATACTGGTTCACATCCTATTAGAGTATGGGCTTTAGTAGATTTAGAAAGCGGACAGGCAGCTGGTACAGAATTATCAGTAACTAATAGTTCAGGTGATTCTATCTATGCTTATTTAGCTGGAGCAACTAAACAGTATTCTATACAAACAATTCAAGACTATACTATAATTTGTAATCCACAGAAAACTGTAGGTACTACAGGTGTTACTGGTAGTCCTATAAACTCTGGTGATTATTCATATGCAAGACTAGATACTATTGCATATAATACTGAATACATTTTATATACTGGCACAGCTCCAACACCTAATACTTACTACCGAGTGACATCACTTAAGGTAGACTATGGTACAAACGGTGGTCCTACATGGGATAGTGCTGACACAACTGCCGAAAAATCTGGTAATGGTTTATTCTCATTTTCAGGTGATGCTGATAATATCAGTGATGCAGGGTCAACTATAAGTGGTACTAATATAACAGAAGGTATTGAAGGTGCTATTGTTATCAACTCAAATCATTATGTTCATAAACAAGAATATAATTGGGAGAATGGTTCTCATGGTACTAGAGATCAACAAGGTAATGAGTCTGGTACTACTTCAGGAAGTTCAGAAGACTTCTTAGGTTTTACACAGATTTATAGAACACGTTATACTGCTACAGTAACTTTAAGAAATGGCGGTATCATAAAAGGTACTGAAGCACAAGCTAAGGCTTGTTATATTGATGTTACTATTGAAGGTGTGTCTTATAGAGTTTCTGTTGAAAACGTAGAACCAGTTAAAACTTTTCAAGGTGTATCAGGTGTTGGTTTTTTTAAAACACCACGTAATCCTGACCAAGGTACACTAAGTATGGCTACTATACTTAATGGACTCAAGACTTCTGTAGATAGTTCTTTAGCTAACGTAAGTGCTGAAGTTATTGGTAGTGGTTTGTATATGAATGGTACAGCAGCAGATAGTGTTAACTTCTTAGGGGGTGCTATCAATGAAAACATGAGTATCATTGGACAACGAGCGCAAGATATCTCAAGACTACCAGCTATGTGTAAACATGGTTATGTAGCCCAGATTTCTAATACTGAAGATGTTAATAGTGATGACTATTATGTAGAATTTAATGCTGATAACGGTACTAAAGGTGCTGGTAGTTGGGAAGAATGTGTAAGACCACACAACTTCTCATCAGGTAGTGACACTATGATTAAGGGTTTAGACCCCGCAACCATGCCACATGCTTTAGTTAATAATCGTAACGGTACGTTTACATTTAAAAAGCTAGATGAAACTACAGCTAATGCTGATAATACTGATAACTATTGGCAGTATAGACAAGTAGGTGATAACACTTCTAACCCTTTCCCTAGTTTTAATGGTAAAGAAATTCAGACAATATTTTTCCATAGAAATAGATTAGGATTAATTGCTAATGAACAGGTTGTCTTAAGCCGTCCTGGAGATTATTTTAATTTCTTTATTGTTTCTGCTATTACTGTTTCCGATGATAATCCTATTGATATTACTGTTTCTGATATTAAACCCGCTTTTATAAACCACACTATACCTATTAATAAAGGTCTGATGTTATTCAGTGATAATGGGCAGTTCCTACTGTTCACTGAGTCTGACATTTTTAGTAGTAAAACAGCTCGTTTAAAAAAAGTCTCTAGTTATGAATGTGATAATTCGATTAAGCCTATTGACATGGGAACATCAATTATGTTTGTATCCAATGTCGGGGCTTACTCTAGAGTATTTGAAGCAACTATTTTAGATGATGATATACCACCAAGAATTGTAGAACAAACTAGAGTTGTTCCTGAATATGTACCTAAGAATATAACCTTATGTTGTAATTCTACAGCTGTAGGTCTTGTTACTTTTGGTACAAAAAATTCCTCAGAGATTTATCATTATAAATATTTTGATTCTGGAGATAAAAGAGATCAGTCTTCTTGGTACACTTGGACACTAAAAGGTACATTACAACATTCTTGTTATACTGCAGGTAGTTTTTATACTGTAGTTTTACAGGGATCTGACTACATGTTAAATCGACATGAATATGTAACGGATGCTGTTGCTGGTAATAGTTATACTGTAGGTGGGATTACTGCAAATGTAGGTTCTCCTTTACATACTGCTAGATGGTTTGAAGCATGTTTAGATAACCTGACATTACCAACAAGTATGGCTTATACTGCTCAAACTACTACTGCAGGAGCAAAAAGTGTAGTCACTTTACCGTATAATCCTATATCAGCAGATTATTATCTTGTAGCTTTATCAGGAAATGATACAGCAGGTAACCCTGTAGCGGGTACTGTATTAAAAGCAGACTCAGTTTCTACTAATACAGCTACTTTTCAAGGTGAAAATCTAACAGGATGGACTTATGTATGTGGATATCCTTATACTGCTATAATAGAACTACCTAATTATTACTTAGCTTTACAGGAAAATAAGTATGATGTCGATGGAGAACTCAGAATTGCAGGTATCAACTTTAATATGGGTGTGTCTGGTCCAATGGAGTTTCATCTATCCTCAATTTATGCAGATATGGCTGATTATATCCACTATGAGACTGGTATGACAACTAACTCCAGTAATTATTGTACAGTCCCATCTAAATTACAGAAAGATATTATAATACCTATACAGAAAAAGAATAAAAAGAATAAGTTACTAATAAAAAC
>Ga0181420_1000388_pt1 | contig 17834 bp, 26 predicted proteins | sample 43SPOviralmetaG_FD_130145 | JGI IMG/M metagenome (GOLD analysis project Ga0181420, IMG submission 130145) | Marine viral communities from the oligotrophic San Pedro Time Series (SPOT) site, San Pedro Channel, CA, USA - 43 SPOT_SRF_2013-05-22 | ecosystem: Environmental > Aquatic > Marine > Strait... | reverse complement strand
TTACCATCTCATAATAACGAGTTAATAAGTTTTGATAATTAGTTAAATCTTCGGGAGTTGGATTCTTCATATCTTCAATTTCATAGAGTTGTGCCATAACCATATCTAATTCATCAGACATATTTTCGGCATCTTTTCTAAAGAAATTTTTCCAAATGTTTCTTTTAACTCCTGTGGCTGCTCGGCCACGGCGATTTCCTCTTGGGCTGGTCTTATCAAATCTGTTTCTAAATTTGCGGACAGTTTCAGCCTCCCATAACTTCGGGTTGTAATCATCACCATCTATATCACAATGCTTACAAACTTTGAATTCTCGTTCTCCATCAACATAGCCAACTTCATCTTTTCCTCCACAAAGGTCGCAATCCATTTTAACAAATCTGCCCATAACATCTCGGCCTTGTGCCTCAAAATCTTCTCCAAATCGGAAATTCATTCCACCCATTCGGTAAGGAATAACAACAGTTGCGTTGCAGACATCACAACATCGGCCACGACTCATCGGGAAAATGGGTTCGGGGTTGTGTCCATATCCAATATAAGGTCCGCCACAAATAACACATTGTTTTTCTGGCATCATTGTTTCAGCATCAAATTCTACATTATCAAAATCTTCATCATCTACTTCAACGACCATTCTTGCTTTTAACAAATTATCTTGTGGATTATAACCTGAATCAAAATCCTTCATTTCGCCATACTTGCCTATGACTCCTTCCATATCTTCAATAAAATCGTTGTAATTTCCTTCGGCAGAAAATGATTCTGCATTACAGAAATCACATTCCTTCATTTCCTCACAGAATACACACATGAAGTCAATTCCATCCCCTGTCCATTTACTATCTCCACAACAACGGCAAATGCTATTTGGAAGGTTGGCGGTGATTCTTCGGAGTCGTTCTAACTCTTCCTTTTCGCTTTCTGCATCAAAGTCTTCGTCACGATAAACGATAGCAATTCCCTTGTGTTCACTTCCCTCATCATCTAAAACAATAAAATCTTCCAATTCCTCATAAACATCACCATACACAGCATTTTCGTCAAGTAATACCCAATCATATTCTTCCCCGTAGTTGTTTTCAACCCAACGGTCTAATCGGTCATCGCCATGCATTCGCTCGGCTTTCAAAATCATGTTTTGATGTCCTGAATAGTTGAGGGATGCGTGGTCAAAATCTCCGTGAATAGCACTTGATTGAGTTAGTTCTGATGGAGTAAATTGAGATAATCCTCCTGCATTAAAAACCTTGTCGGTTCTTCCGAGGGCGTAAATGGTGGCTGCCGATAACAAGGTCATGCCTCCAATGAAATATCCAAAGGATTTAGGACCTGGCATTTCTCCTTTATAGGTGCTATCAATTACTTGATAACCCATTATGCCTCCATAGCCAATAAGGAATCCTGCAATCGGAGTTAATAGGTTCATGGGTAGTTCTTACCCTTTCGTCTATTTAAGCATTACTTCTGCGTTCTTCTGCATGATGCTTACGATGGCAATTAGAACAAAGTAATTCCAAAGTATGTGCTTTGTTAAGAAGTGCAGACCATGAATAGTCTGTAATTTGTTTGTGTCGGTTGTCTTTGTAGGATGGGTCGGTATGGTGAATATCTAAAACCTCTTCATCTTCTAATCCGCAGCGTTCACAACATCCACCGAGTCGTGAAAATAACCACTTTTTCTTTTCCAAACGAAGATTTCTCTTGTTATCTACGGCCTTGCCTACTAAATTGCGGGTTTCTCGGTTATCTGCATACCACTTTTTATTATACTCTTTCATATATTGGCGTTTCTTTTCAGGGTCCGCATAAGGCATGATTAGGGATTCACCCTTCTTCTATATAAGATTAAGTATTCAAGACCCTTGTGCGTATTCTCGCCTAACACGCTCAATTTCAGAGGTTTCGCTCAATCTTCGGCGTAAATTATATCCAAAACCTGTGGCGCAAAAATTGATTAGATAGTGGGTAGTAGTTTGACCTCTTAATGATTCTGGCTCTTCATCTACACTCATTGGGTCAGGAATTATTGGGTTTGTGGGTGTTGAAGGCTCGTTGTTTGGGGTATTGCCCGCTTGTTCTAACATAGAGGCAGGTGGTGTGGCCCCGTTATTTCTGATGTATTCTATTTTAGCATCAACGGCTACATTTGGATTGTTCAAAAAATTAACTGCTGCATTTCCTGGTTTGCTGCTGGACCATCCTGTTCCATGACGAGATGGTGAGTAATTACGACTACGAGGCACTTTACATCACCAATCCAATAGAGGCTAAAATACCTGGAACTGTAGCCATAAATAATTGCCACAAACGAGAGGAGTATTTATCTATGTCTTTTTGAGTATCTTCAATTTTATTTTCAATAACTGCTAATCGGGTCAGGATTGGTGGTTGTCCGTTTCCATCAACTACTACTTTTAACAAACGGGCTAAATCTTCTTTGTGATTCATAGACTCGTTTTTGAGCCTTTCTAAATTAACATCCGTTGATTGGGTGTTTTCTACGAGGGCTTGGAGGAGTAATTCTAAGTTCTCTGCAAACTCTTCTGGTGATTTAATCTCTTGACTCATCACTCATCCCTCGCAAAATAATGAGGAGTTGTCTTGCTATTGTGCTGGTTTGTGCATTAGTATCTCTTGTGGTCTTAAAGAAAAACTCCATTTCTGTGAGGGAATGTTCGGTTCTTTCAATTAAGGACTCAATTCCACCAGGTAGGAAATAGTAAGACTCCATAATTAAGATTGAACTCGCCAGATACTTAAACTTTATCTTGCACTAAGTCTTCTGATTTGGTTTGATTATCGCTTGACTCGTCTGCGGCGGAGGGTGTGAAATCAATTTGACAAACATCGTTATCACAGAATCTTTCAATGACTACTTCCTCTCCTGTGATGCGACCAAATGACAACTTTCCTAAAGAATCTTTCATCTCGTGATAGGTGCTTTCATCAATTGCTTCGTAAGGCATTTGAGGGTAGGCTCCCAACTCTAATTTAGGCAAGAAAGAAACACCTTTCAATTGATATTGGAAAATATCAAGGGCATGGGTTAATTGGTGGCCTTCTGTGTCGGGGTCAAAGGTGACGGTGCATGAAACTTGATTATCTGCCCAATATCGCTGTGCGAGTGCGGCCAATGAAAGTTGTTCCCACATTGAAACTTCCGAAACGGTTCTAACTCCTTCGCCAACATCAACAGGGATTTCCACTACTAAAGTAGTATCTTCTGAACCAAATGCAGGTTCAATTTTATATCCTGCCTTTTCTAATGGCTTAACCAATGTTGAACCAACACCCAACCTCATTCGGCGGATGTAATGTCGGGATTCAGGGAAGTGGATTCCTGGTGTGGCTCCTGCCAACAAAGAAACAGTTCCTGATGGTTTAATTGAAGTGGTCTTGATAGAACGGGGAATTGCCATCCAATCAGAATACTCTTTATCTAAATCTTGAATGTGTTCGTATCCTTTATCCATCCACTCTTGTAATACTCCGATGCCACGATTGGCTACAAATTGTGCGATTCCACTCATAGAGCATCCAATTCTTCGGTTGCGTAGCATAACTCGGTTGGTTTCAGGCCAATGTGTTTTTCCTAATGTAACCGTTTTTGCATAAAGATAAGCATATTTGAGGGTGGTCAAATAATCTTCTAAGGATTCGTGGTTGTGTGGGAAGGTTTCTACCAAACAACACAATTCATAACTTTCCAAAGTCTGCTCTAAACAAGGGTTTCCACCCATAGCACGATGGTCTTTGAAATTTGGTGCATCTGCCATTCGGCCAAAATCCCTCATGTTGTCAAGCCATGCAAAACCTGGTTCTCCATTGTAGCGAACTCTTTGAGATGAATCGGAATAATCCATACCTACTTTAGCAAAGATAGAATTGTTAGATGTCCATCCATATTCTGCTCGGTGTGGATTAACCTCATAGTTTTTCAAATCAAGGTATTCATCATTGTCTGGCTCTCCAAATACAATTTCAGCAGTTCGGCGAACATTTCCTGAAACAACGCACTTACCAATAAGATTCATAATATCTACAATAGATGTAATAGATAGTGGGTTTCCAACTTCAATATCTAACTTTTCTCTAATGTGATTATGCAAATCAATTAGTGGTTGAGGCCCAGATGATTCTCCTCCGAATCCTTTGATGGGGACTCCTGCGGGGCGAATGTCGGAATAATCAAATTCCAAAACTCCTGTTCCCATTGAATAGGAATCAAGCAGAAGTCTAACAGATTCAACCCAACCTTCTCTGGTGTCGGGAATTGTCCAATTTTCTGACTTTCGGGTGTTATTGGGGCCTTTTAGAATGATTTTTTCTGCTCCTTTGGTATCAAAGCCCACTCCAACTCCTAACATGGAAGCATCCATGAGGAAACAAAATGCTTTAGAAAAATCTGATGCGATACTTTCTGTGGAAACGAATGCACAGTTGTTAAGTGCTGCAAATAATTTCTTTTCTTCTGTGATGGCAGTTCCCATAGCCCAAAGTCCACGACCTGGAGGTAAAAACTTCATGTTAAAGATACGGTCATACATCTCTTGAGCCGAATGTTGTGCTTTCCAAGCATTCCATCCTAATCCATTTGCGTCAATGTGTCGCTTTTGCATATTGAATGTGCCTTCTACTACACGAACTACGGTTTCCCACCATTGTTCATTTTTGCCGCTACCATTCTTAATTCGGGAATAGGTTCGGTTATAGACTAACTCTCCCAATCCGTTGAATCCGAAAGGTGCTTTCTTGCGTTTGTATTTTGATACGAAGTTATCTGATAGTTTGAAAGGTTTGTCTTCTGCCATTTTATTCACCGTGAGTTTATCCATACTTTCTTCATCTATTTAAGATTGCCGCCTTTGCTTTCTGATTCAAAAATTAGTAGTTAATAATTGTTGCTAATAACTATCCAATACGCTTGAATATGGTGGGTCCTTGCGAACAATTTGGGCGAACCACCATGAAGTCTTTGTCCTTCTTTAATTTAGCCGCAAGACTCCTATTGGTAGGGACTTCTTTCCTGCCTTGAGTCATCATTCGGTCAATTATTGCTTTTGCTGTGATTTCTTCATTAACTGAAACCAATAGTTTCGCTGCTTGATATGATGTGGGTTTGGTTCTTTTTTTCATGTTTATAACCTCGGTGCAACTAATCCTGTGTATTCTACTCCCGTAGTGGGTGTCCATGAAAATTCCATAGGACACGAAGAATCTCCTCCTCTTAACAGAAGCGACTCTTTATTGGTAGCGGAAATTAAATCCAATACTTGATTGGTAGTAAATAATTGAAGGTTTTGAAATTCTTCATCACAAGACAATTCCAAATTAGGTGTCCATGTGATTTGTTCATCTCTATCTAAAGTTCTCCATATCATTTTTTCCCCTTCTACTTGAACTTGGAAAACTGGAATCTTGTCTAAGGTCTTAAGATAATCTCTAACTTCTTTGGAACTTTCAATTGTGGTGTTAAACTCATAATCAAATGATGGCATTTGAGGTAGGTCAAATACTAACTCCAACCTTTTGAGCCTGACAACTCGCTTCATGTCATTAGCAACCAAACTAAATTGTCCTTCTGAAAATTCAAGTTTAAGTTGGTCGCTGGCAGTAAGTGATTTGGTAATATCCTTGACTTTAGAAAGTTGAACTGCCAAACGGTGTTGTTCATCACATTCATATGTTTCAAAGCCTTCGGGACTAACTCTTAGCCTCAACATCTTGGCTCGGATTGAATCAACCGTATGAACTGTTAGTCCATTGGTGTTGAAATCCAAGATACAATCTTCGCTAACGGATTGCAGACCTTTGAGGATGTTCTTCATCAATGGAACTTTGATAGTTGCCTCTAACATAAGTTATGATTGTCCTATGACCTATTTAACATCTCGTTGCCCATGCGGGCTAAAATGGAATTTGTAATGAGTGGATTTGTGGTGTCGTATTTTATTCCTTTTACCCTCAAATAGTTGATGGCTAAGTATTTATTGTTCTGCCTTAAAAAATATAAGGAGGGTTGAACCATTTCAGGAATTGTCATAATTTCCCATGCTTCTCCATTCTGTGTAAATAGTCTTTTGCCTCGTCTATGAATAAATTGAGTATAACTAATGTCTTCAAATCTTACATTATTATTTATCTTATTGATAATTTCATTTTCCATATATTCCGAGATGTGGGTTTTAATTTTTTGTGGCTTAAATTTTTCTACATAATCTTTTGTGGCTTTGAATAAATTTTCAAGTGCCGATTCTTTTTGTGCTGGTGGTATGTAGGAACTACTATCTCTTTTTTGAACTGCTTGCCTTTGTAAGTTCTTGTAAATCAAATTACAAGTTTTACGAAAGTTGATAGAATGTTGATTGGTAGGCATCACATAAGAAGTCATTGTGAATTGATAGCGTTGATTAGTAGGTTGATAAATAGGAGTCAATTTTCCTGGCTTTTTACCTCGTTTAATTCTTTTCCATTCCCACAGGCTGACAAACATCAGGTTTCCGCCAGTTCCAAAGTAGAAGGCTGACATTTCGCCTTCAACTTGAATGGGGATTTTGAATGCCATAATAGTTATGTTGTGTTCTACCTATTTAATCTTGACCTTTTTTGACGATAACTTTGGGTTCTGTGCTGCCCCATTGTTTGTTAATAAAATCATCTACGGCTTTCCAAGTTACACCTTTGGCTACATCTCTATTGGATGCATCTTCCCAATTAGTTACGAAATCCTCTAAGTTTTCATAGGCTGCATATATTTTCTTAGCAGTTGTTCTGCCGACTCTTGGAATTTGTTCTAACATAGCATGGTGTTTGTTGCGAGTAGAAGTAATCACAGTTACTGGCCTTACCAATGTATTAACTGAACCATCTTTAATTCTAAGAGAAATACTACGAATGTATCGGATTGTTTCATCAAAAGATTCAGTATAAATCACAGGGCATACTTCTACACAAACACGATTAAAAAATGTTTGCAGACCCCGAACTGAATTAGCATCACCATAAACTTGATTAGGTGAGCCTTCTACCAACAACACATAATTTTCACAATTTTCAACCATGCGTGAAATCTGATTTTGTAATCTTTTATTAGTCCAAGATGAGTGAGCATCAGCCCAAGTCTTTCTTTCAAAAACCCAACGCTTGCCATCATCATTTTCTACAATAATATCTCCTTCGGGAAGATTCTCAATTGTGGCGTTGAGAAGCATTTGACAAGTTGCTTTATTTTGAGCAGATTCTTTAGAGTCCACAATGATTTTCATAGGCTATCATTGTGCTACCTCCTATATGAACATTAGCGACAAGGAGAAGCATTTCTAACAATGGTATAATAATCTTCGGAATCTATTTGATTCATTTTGATAACATTAAGAGTTCCTTCCCAATCATAGTAAAATACTCTTTTGACTCCAGCGGCGTAAATGGCTTCAATACATTTGGAGCAGGGCTTACTCATACGAGTGGATTCACCATCATAGCCTCCAAATCGGAAAAGCCACATATCGGCTCCTTCTGCCCCATTCTTTTGACGCACTACTTGTTTTAAGGCATCTATTTCTGCATGAAGTGAACTGGCTCGGTAGCCTCGCTTGTTAAATCCTTGAGCGATAACAGAACCTTTGCGAATTAAGAGAGCAGACATTTGAACATGACAATCTGAATTGATGGAAACTTCTTTTCCAATTCTCTTGTAGCGGTCTTCACGACCCAAGATTATCCCTCAATAGATTGTTTTGAAACTGCATAGCCACACCCACATTCGTAAGTGTTGTTGCTCAAAAACAAATAGCGAGTTCCCCATCGGGTGCTACATGAAGGACAGGCAATTTTACTCTTCTTCTGATTCTGCTTCTGGGACAACCCACACAGCCTCCAAGCCTGATGCCTTACGGTCCAAATACTTTTGGTATTCTTCATCTTCTTCTGAATTTACCACTTCGCTTCCACCATTAGAACGAATTAAAATAAGGTTCATATGGCTTCGCCATGAATAACCCATTTGCAGCAAATCTTTGAGGAATACCCATAAGGCTCTATGTCCTTGATTGTCAGGATGGCTCTCTTCAATTAGTTCCAACAATACTTCTTCTGCGATATAATAATCTTTAACATCTTGATATGACATGGTGCTCACAACTTTATTATATGACGATTACCTATTTAAGACATCTCTGAAAAGGGCAATTTGATGATTTGATAGTTTTTATCTACTAACTCTTTGTAATCATGATGTTGGAAACAACTTTCTATTTGTGGAATGCATTGAAATAAATTATCATAGTCTTTCTTGGCTATCGTGCGAGATTTACCTTTTTCTAAATCTCTCCACCAAGAACCAAATTCCTGCATACATGAACTTTGGGAACGCTCTTCTTGCTTACGCCATGCTAACATATTTTCAGCAATAGTTTCAGAATCGGTGGTTTCTGCAAATTGGAAATTACGGAGAGGTATATCCGCAATTCCGCCATGTTCGGAAATCCATTCTGCGGCCTTCTTGATTCCTATGTTGGGAACTCCTTTGATGTTATCAGAAGTGTCGCCTGTGATGGACTTAAAATCTACAACATATTCTAAAGGTATTCCATATTCTTCAGTTATTTTAGTTCGTGGAATTTCTTCTACAAAATTATGAATCTTAATTCTCTCATCTAAAGCAAAGAATTGGTGAGTGTCAGCATCAGCAGAAAAGACCCAGATAATTTCATAGTCAGGGTTTTGAATTGCTTCGGCAACCTTTATGGCTAACATATCGTCTGCTTCTAAATTTTCATCATAATATGAAACCCAATTTCTTCTTAGGTCATCAGGATTAAACTCAATACCTCTAAGATATTCTCGGTAATCAAAAATGGTGTAAGTGGCTGCATCATAAATGCCATCCATGACGGCTCGGTTGGCTTTGTAATCTTTATTGATAACTCCACGCTGATTTCTTCCTTTTACTCCATCCCAACACATATGTATTTTTTGATTGGCTGATGGCATATACTTTTCACTTCGCATACGAAACTCAAGATACTTCATATCATTGATAACAAGTTTTCTTTGTAGGTTAAAGAATTGCTTATAACTTCTTTTCCCTCTTTGAAGTTGGCGTTGCATTTTGCTTAGTGCTCCTCTCGGACCCCAATGCCTTCCTCTACGGCCTATGAAGAATCCTGAATCTACAAAAGCCACCTGCATGAATGCTCATTGAGGTGTGAAGTATTTCAATCTTCGTATGATTATTGATTTAATCGGGAATTATGGGGCAAGTGTTAAGTCCACTAATTCGGTAAAATGGACACCAACCAAATGCAGAGGTTAAGACGCTCCAAACTCCAAGAGCCACAAAAGCCAATTCTAAATCTCCGCTGGCTATGTAATCTATAATAACAATGATTAGACCTCCGATGAGCCTTATCAAACGGTCATAACCACCAACATTCATTAGAACCCCTCACTTTTTCTTCTTGGTTGTTTTCTTCTTTTTAGGGGTCTTTTTCTTGGTTGTCTTTTTACGACTCTTTCTTTTCTTAGCGGGCTTTTTAGGTAGGTTGGTATGAAGTGGAGATTTCTCATCATCCAAATCAGTAGTCAAACATTTGTGTCCACAGTAGTTGCGAGATGTGACAATTTTGTGCCACCTTTCTCTTTTGGTTTTCTTCCAACCTAATGAAATTATATGTCCTGCATCAAACTTGTTTTTGCAGACATCACAATCGGCTCCATCTTCGCAAGAGATTCCGCTTTCACTATCTAACCACTTTCCTTTATCATCTTGAAGTAATTCTTTCAGACAATCCATAGAGCAAAGGCTATCTATGTTGATATGCTCTTCCCAACGACCATTAGGTAGGAACAATGTGTCAGACATAGTAAGGATTGGCTTACTTGTTTTGATTTCTGCCTCACACATGACGCAGACCATACTACTCATCCTCATCATTATTTTCCATGTCAAAGAAAACCCATCGGCTCAAATCACCCATGATTCCACCATCATTGATTTGTTGAAGGAATGAATAAAGTTGTGGGAAATCATCAAACATGAAATTGAAGTCCATAATTCCAAAGAGCCAATTTGGGGCAAACTTCTTTCCGCCTTGAATGACTACTAAGGTTGGCTTGCGTTGTGCCAATGAGTTAATAAGTTCATGAATAGTTCCTGTGGTGGGAATATCAGGGTCTAAATAGACCACTACAAAATCAGAAATATCCACCATCCTCAAATCCATGTGAACAATTTCTTTCATGCGTTGTGAAAGTTCAAAATAACGGCCTGTGTCTTTAAGACGCATCATGCCTATTTTCTCATCATCAATTTCCTTATAATAAGAATCGGGGATTGGCTTATCGCAAGGGTCTAATACCATTACACCTTTTTGTTCAAGCCATGGTGTGATTCGCTTGCGCCATTCTACGCCATCATCAGGGGCTTGGTCAATTGGTCCTGCCAAATAGCATCGGAGTCCTTTTAGTCGGTTCATGGTATAGCATACTGTGATGACCTATTTAATGATTATCTTTTTCTTTAATGCTTGATAACCCAAGTTAAATAGATATAGAACGCTCCACAGATAGACCACTATGGCTATTGGCTCAAACGGATTTGTCATTAAATCCCATCCATCCTTTTGGCTTGTCAAACCCTTGCTCCACAGTAATTTGTGATTGTTTATTGGGTAATGCTTCTTTAAGAGCCAAAAGAATTGCTTCAAAATCTTCGTCAGAATCGTAAGCAATCTGTATTTCTATATATTTAGTTCTCATCGGAAAATTCCTCCAAGTTATCCCATTCTTCAAAATTAGCACGGTCTTTAGAAAGTTTCTTGCCAAGTTCTGAAGCACTTGCTTCATCGTCTGCATAATGCATTATATAGATGTTATCTTCATCGCAATCATCATAAGCAGGACAAATATGTTCTAAAATGTGTTGTAGGTAATCTTCCAATAGGTTTTTCTTATATCTGCCAAGATAAACGCTGGTCAAGTTCAAAATAAAATTAAGAAGAACCATAACAGCCAATAAATTGACGATAAAATCTTCCATCAATAAACATCTCCATTTAATCTGGACTTGTCATCTTCATAAGGTGCTGCTACTCTTCTATATAATTCCATTTTGGCACAATCTAAAACTCCAATCAATTCATTGATGCGGGCATAAGAGATTCTTTCATCATTTTTTAGAATGGCTCCAACAAGGCTGGAGATGACATAATTCAACCTTCCTGCGGTTCCACCTTCGTCATCGGTTTCTAAAAATTTAATCAAAAGTTGGTCTAATTCAGACTCAATCTGTTTCCTTTTGTCCTCTCTAATATAGGGCATAACTATTCAGAAGTGCATTACCTATTTGAAACTAACCAAATAAACGAGATAATCTTTCGTATTCTGGTAGGCTCTCCCAATATAGATTTTCTACACTCTCGGTTTTCCCATATCTATCAAACAAAATCGTGGTGTTGGGGCAAGAGGAGGCTAAGGCTGCATTTTTACTTATCCACTCATCGGAGTATCTTCCAGTTAAGATTATATCAGGAGGTAAAAAATTGTGCAACATATTTTCCCATTTTTCATGATAATTTATTCCTGTTAGTTCTAATACATTTGCTACCATAATTTTATCCATAAGCCAATGATTCCCCTTACCGTAAATAGGGTCTGACAACATAGCAAAATTAAGTGTATCTTTAACTGCTGTTGCGGCATCAACATTCATTAAATTACTTAAATTATTAACAGGAACTAAAAGAATGGATTTAATTTCTCGGCGAGCGATGAACCAATCTGCTAATGCTTTGATGCTGTTCTTCAACCATTGAACTGGATTATGAGTTGTAGAAAAGTTCCAACAATCTATATAAACGACCAATGGATTCCAATCAGGGATTGAGAATTCTTCATCCATAATACCAACATATTTATTTTAGTGGTGTTGTTATTTAAGGTTGTGGAAATTTCTTTTCAAACCAAGCGTAGAGAGGCATTAAGTAAAGTGTAGCAAATATGGTGAAGGCTCCGATACTTTCTAAGTAGGGTATTCCAATTATTTTACACCAAATGTATGCAGGAGGTTGTAATGCCAATGTCCCAAAAATGGGTCTGTAAATATCTTTCTTATTCATATTAAGCACCGAATGTGAAGGCTACAAAAAATCCCAGTATGGCTAAAATGATATATGGGAAATAGAGTGAAATTTGGTCTATATATTTCATCCAATCCCAAATCTTATCATTGTCCGAATCAGTCCAAGGCTTTCGGGGCATAACTTTACATTACAAGATTACCTATTTGAATCTACTCACACTAATGCACTTTGGGCGGTAAGTGGGGTTTCAACCAATTCGGTGATGCGACCAATAGTTTGAATTTCAGGAACCCAATGCGTTGTTCGCTTATCTGGAGTTTCCTCTCGCACTACTCGGTTCATGTAAGGGTCTGATGACTTAGAATATACTTCAAATTGAAAAGCATAAGTGCCTACATCTCCGTCAGGCATGACATAATCTCGGAAGGTGGCTCCTCGGTTCGCAAAAGAAGAGTAAATAACTGACTTAATTTGCTTATTCAAATCTTTCAAATTATCATCGCTCAAATCTTCTACTTTAGCGTGTGGATTGATTCGGGCTTTGTAAAGTGCTTCGGCTTTGATGTAATTTCCTACTCCTGCAATCACAGTTTGTTGCATAATGGCTTTACAGATGTTATAATGATTAACTTTGCGTAATTTAGTGAGAAACAATTCATCAGGGACTGGTTCGCTCAACATATCAGGTCCGAGTTTGTTTAACTTCTTTTCCAATCCTTCAAGATTGTTTTTGAAGAACTTAAATGTTCCAAACTTTCGGGTATCTCGGTAATGAGCCTTTTTGCCATCGGTATGTAGTGTCAAACGAATGCCTTTTTGTTGTGTGTTTCCATACCTCCAAGTTCCACTCATTCCGAGCGTATGCCAAATATGCCATGCGCCTCCATCAAGAGTCCAATAAATAAATTTACCTTTGCATTGAACGCTGTCAATAGTGTGGGGTAAAGTAGCCATGAAATCATCTACTTCATCACGCATTTGATTGGTCTTATAACTTTCATCTACAATATCAATTTGAGTGATGGTTTTTCCAGCCAATGACTGATTAAGTTTTTCAGTAATCTTCTTTACTTCAGGTCCTTCAGGCATAATATCACATTCTTGCATTACCTATTTAACAATAAATTATTCTTCTTCGCAACAAGGTGCAGGACATTTTGGCTCAACATAGAAACTGCCGCCCAAACTTCGGAATGATTCATAAATCAAATTACCAAAAATAACTGCAAAAACTCCCAATACAAACCAAAAAGCAAAAGCATCAACACTATTTTCAGGCATCATGGTATCAATCCCTATGTCCTTTAATGCTACATGGAGAGTAGCGTTTGCACCTATCTCCATTTTTATTATAGCCCTCACATCTTCCTTGTTGAGTCGTTTCAATAGATAATTCATTGATACCTTTAATTTTCTTTTCACTACTTTTCATTCCTCTAAAAGAAAACCACTTATTTTCAAATTGAATTCCTACTTTTGTTCCATTCCAATTGATTTTTACATGAAGTGCTTTTCCATGTTCATTTTCTAAATCGGAAAGTGTTTTGTATCGCTTCATTCCCCATTCAGGACCATCATAACCATTCCAACAACCAAAATAAATATCATTATTAGAATCTTGTAATTCAATTTTGCTCGCTTCACTTAAAAAACCCTTTGCAGGTCTAAACCATGAAAGAGAAGATTCTCTTAGAGTTCCTAACAATGGATTTTCGGGAATCATGGTATCACCTCTAAAGTAGCGATTGATAATTCTTTGGCTTTGGCTTCAATCATAACATCAACATCGTGGCCGTAAAGATTCATTGGGCCATGACACAAATCGGAATGTGCAGGAGATGGCTTGTCGCCACCTTGCTCTAAAACACGAGATTCAGAATAGTGAACAACGGGTGTGATACCGTCAGGCCAAGTGCTAACTGCGAGTGCAAGTGCTTCAGATTCGCTCAAACCACCTGTGCAGAAACCATGATGGTGATAATCAAAAACAATAGGAATGCCTGTGGCATTGTGGACAGTCATTAAGTCAGCAACTGAATACATACGAGCCTTGTCGTCATTTTCTAATGTCAAACGGCTGCGGCAATTGGGGTCAAGAAGTGCGAAGTTATTGATGAACCGAACAATGGTAGCGTCATGGTCGCCAGCACCCGACCCGATGTGAATGTTAATCTTGTTATAATGAGATGGCTCAAAACCCATGAGGTCAAACATACGAGAGTGCATATTGAGGTCATTGACGGTGCGGCGAACTGTGTCGGGGTTGAGGCTACCCAAAACATTGTAAGGGCCAGGATGTGTAGTAAGGCGATGTGAATGCTCACGAGCATAGTCGCCTACTTGAGTAAGTAATGACAAAACGGTGTCAGCATTGGGTAAATCGGTGGGGTCATAACCAAGAGTTTCGTGCGACATGAATGGAAACATTTCTGATGATAGCCTCATAAATGTAATGCCGTTGGCTTCATTCCAGCGTAAGATGGTGAGCAAATCTGTAAGATTATCCTCAATCTTTTGCGCTACGATGTCAATATCAAATGTGCGCTGAATGCAAGTGCGGTTGGTGTAAATCTTGTGTTTGGCTTTGCCTCCCAAACATTTATAACAAGCACCACAACGATTGCCTGTTTCCTTGAAAGTGCGGTCACAACTACCGCCGAGAGTCTGATTGATACAAGCGTAGCCGACCTTCATAAGTAGTGATTGTCAGGTGACCTATATAACGAATGGGGTCTTCATGTATTCTTTGTAAGATTCATACCAAGTGTCTATGCAATCGTGTTTAGAAATTTTTCCCTCATACCGATTACACGCTCCACAAATGGCTCCTCTTAACATTCCTGTTTTGTGGTCGTGGTCCATATTGATAGTCCTGTCCTTGCTCTTTCCTGATTTTCCTTGTGTTCTAAGTTCCATCTTTTTATCACAAAGCGGGCAAGGTTGATTATCTAATGATACTACATATTGTTGATATTGCTCTATGGTCATATTAAATGAAACTAACCTTTGACTACAATTTATACAAGTTGGTGCCGAATCCTTTTTTCGGAATACCATTCCTAATGTTCCGTCTGCGACATAGCCACAACAAGAGCAAGTTTCTCCCTTATATTGTTCTTTGGTCATGCAAGTCATACAGAGTTGATAAGTATAATTGTAAATTGGCTTCACTTTTTTACAACATTGACATTCGGCTTTTTCTTGTCCTGTTTTTGAACCTACTGTCCATTTCATATTTATTTCTTCTAACTGCGTATTAGCAAAATTAGTAGGTCGTGCAAACCATGTAGCCCTTATTTCACAAAATTCTGACCAAGTTTTTTCGGAATGATAAACTCTACGAACATTGGTGCAAGCACCACAAATTATTTTACCTTCTCTCGGTCTGCAATTTGTTGTGCCATCAAAGATAGCGGGACAAGAAGGAACTTCACAAGATTTCATCCAATGTTTTTCAGGATGTTTGTCAGAGCAGGTGTTACAAAGTTGTTTTCTTTTGCGATGAAATTTTTTCTCTTTTTTACAATGCCGACAAATTCCTCTTTTTGGGGCTGGATTATCTAATGTAGGTGGGTATGGATAGGGAGTTTCTAACATTATTCTTCACCCCAAGTTATATCTTTGCCATATTTGGTTTTTACATGATTGGGTAATTGGATATTCAAATGACTCATAGTTCCTTCAATTTGCCATGCTTTGACTCTTTTAATCCATTCATCAGGATTGCTCTGTCGCTTTAGAAATCCCTCTAAAAAATTACAATTCTGACATAAAACTCCTCTTACTATGCCTGTGTCATGGTCATGGTCAATGTGTGCAGAATTGGTATTTCCTCCGTGTCGTCCTGAATATGCAAATGTGATTTCTTTATCACAGATTTGACAGTTAGATATTTTCATCAATGCCAATAACTTATCAAAAGATATTTTATACTTAGCGCATTTACTATAACAACCTCCGCAAAGAGATTTTCCATCTCTTTTAGCATATATGTTAGGTGCTAAACAACTTTCGCATTTCATACAGTTTCCATCCAAATCTTTGTTTCTCGGTTAGAGGGGTCCTCATAGGCTGCATACGCTTCTTCACTATGGACACCCCATAAATGTTTTGGAATCTTTTCCTCAAGGGCTGTTGATTCAATCGTGTAGCCACAAGACCTACAAGATTTGAAATCATAGCCGAAACTTGCATCTGCTACAACATCTTCGGAATTGCAGGAGTCGCATTTAGGCATAGGTTGATATTTGCCGACATCCTATATAACCTTTAGTATAAGTGCTTCCGCACGAAAAACAATCCTCGTTTTTGGGAGGGGGCTGGTCAAGGCTTCAAGACCGTTATTAGGTCACTCATCTCTCTCATATCATCGTCTGCCTCTAACCAAATGTTATCACAAATGGTTCGGCGATAGACTCCTTTCTCTTGGATTTCAGATGCGTAGTTCCAACCTTTAAGATGCACATTTTTGTTCTTGTCATCTCCTGTGGCCGTTGTCCAAATCACGATAGCATCATCTTTGACATAATGATTGAGTTGGCGTGGTGGGACACATCTCTTGAACTTATCCCATTGGTGAGGCCGTAGTCCTTTGATTTCTAAACTTCTTCCATACAAGTTAATATCTCCTTTCAACTTATTATTGGTAAAGTCCTCATAGTTGCACTCAATATCCTTGCGAGGGAATTTATTTCTAATAAGCCATACTTGTGTAGCGACTTCTGATTTGACCCCCACTAAGTTACTACTAACTTTATTGTGGTTGTATGACCCTGAACCTTTCTCTCCATATTTCTTGGCGTAATGTTCAACAATCTTTTCTGCGTGTTGTTTGCACCACACGAGTTCGTGAGGTAGCAATTTAACCTTCGGCATATGACAGTCTTATTGGCCGACCTATTTAATGCTTCCGAAAAACACTATACTCCTCTAAAGGTTTCAAGACCGTGAAGTATCGTTTTTTTGGTATAGGTTAAGGTTTCAAGACCCTCTGGGCCATTTTTGAGGGGTTGTGCGGGTTTGTGCTTAATGTGCTTAATTTGTGCTTGATTTGGGGTTAATTTTGGGCTTATTACGCACATAATTGATGATTGGAGGTGCTTGGGCTATAAAGTTAATGATAATTCGTAGGGCAAAGTGGTGTAATCCCATAGTTTCCTCTTCAAATTTGGGTATTTTGGGTTCTGTGCCTGGTATTGGAGTTCCATACTTGTCTTTATCCACGCCTGGAATAATGGGTTCGTATCTATCTTTTCTATGTCCCCATGCATTTACAAACAAACTACCATATTCTCCTTGTATAGTTACCTTTATGTATGGTTCCGAGAAATCTTGGTCCCCAAAAAATTTTGGTGTTCCCTCCTTCAAAATTGATGGACCTGCTAAATATCGCAACCTTCTTATGTCAAGAGGCAAATTAAATGGAATAAAAGGCTGGGATAATGCTGCGGCATTTTCATTTAACACTTGGGTTTGATGCATATATACATTGGGCCACGCATAATCTCCCCATTTCATGCCGATTAGTTCATTTGTAGGGTCCTCAAAATGTTTTTTTTGCCTTCCGAGGTCATTATAACCAAAAGGGACATATTGTTTAGTAAAAGGGCTGGGAATATAAGCAAAGTTTGTCATTTGTTCTCCATCAATTTCTATGGTGTCCGTTAAGTCTGGAGTATCTTGAACTGCGTCTTTGTTCCACCTCCACATAACTTGGTTATTGTGATGTCTTGATAGTTCAGGGCTATCCCA